>Ga0157360_1000172_pt1 | contig 30211 bp, 26 predicted proteins | sample AttlaeALBM1_FD_111483 | JGI IMG/M metagenome (GOLD analysis project Ga0157360, IMG submission 111483) | Fungus gardens microbial communities from leaf cutter ant in Ribeirão Preto, State of São Paulo, Brazil - Atta laevigata ALBM1 | ecosystem: Host-associated > Fungi > Mycelium > Unclassified ...
ATCAACAATTTCTACAACGCGCAGAGGCGGCATTCCGCACTCCAGTGGAAAAGTCCTCTGGATCATGAGCGCAACGTCGCTTAACAGATACCCATGGTCCGGAACTAAACCGTGACACGTCCAGTGTCAGAACCCCCTGTGTCGGTTCCTGTCCCTGAACCGCCTGTAGAGCTGCCGTCACCATCGACAACGATCAGTGACCATTCGCTATAATCTGTGTCAGCATCCCCTTTGACTTCAATAAATTCATTCGGATCTCCGGAAACACTTGGATTGAACATGAATTCATTGATCAGAAGATTGGATGTCATCGATAAATACCCTGATTGGAATGGTCTTGTTCAGAATGGTTACTGAAAAGTTAAAAAACATTTCTCTTTGTATGTAATAAAGAGTCAATAAGGGTTGTTTTTATTTTGCAAAGAATCACAAAACGTTCACTTTATTTCGTTATGTGTCATATTCTATGCTTGTACAGGGCAATATCCTGTTGTCAGAAACCAGAACATTCCCCCGCTTGATGGATGACGCGTGCGGCGTCACATTGCGGAGATGCAGATACGTCTTCCCGATCAGTCCTCGACCGAACATCTCGCGGCCCGAATCGCCGGGCTTTGTGCTCCGGGCGATTGTATTGCTTTGTCAGGTGGTCTGGGGGCTGGGAAAACCACCTTCGCGCGTGCGTTTCTGCGGGTTCTGGCCCGTGATCCGCAGATGGAAGTTCCAAGCCCGAGTTTCGCGTTGGTTCAGCCTTACGACACCTCCGCCGGGCCGGTTTTCCACTATGATCTATGGCGGCTGGATGGGCCGGATGCGCTGTATGAACTGGCGTGGGATGAAGCCTGCGAAGGCATCATGCTGGTGGAGTGGCCGGAGCGGGCCGAAGATCTCCTGCCTGCCAATGCGCTGCATCTGACGCTGACCTCTGGTGCGACAGAGGACGAACGGTTTGCAGAGCTGACCGGCTGGCCCGACGAGCGCTTGAGCGGGATTGCGCTATGACCGTTGTTACGATTGCAGGCACCGAGCCGTTTCTGGATCGGGTCGCTCATGAATGGCTGAAGCAGGACCCTGCCGCAGGAACGGATGGTCCGGGCCTGCTGCTCGTGCCGAGCCGTCGTGCCGGACGTGCGTTAATGGAAGCGTTTTTGCGCGTGCTGGATGGCAAGGCATCCCTCCTGCCGCGCATCGTTGCGATCAATGACGTAGATGAAGAGGCGCTGGCGTCCATCGGGATTGATGTCTCGCTGCCTCCTGCGGTGGAGCCGCAGAGGCGGCTTGCCGTGCTGTCCATGCTGATTTTGCAAACGCCAATCGTCAGTGTCGGGGTGGACAAGACCAAGGGTATTGACCGGGCCTGGCCGCTGGCCAAGGCGCTGGCGTATCTGATGGATGAGGCTGAGCGCAGTGGGGTCGATCTGGCGGCAAGTTTGCCAGAAGCCGTGGAAGAACGCTTTTCAGAACACTGGCAGCAGACGCTGAAATTTCTGGAAATCGTCACGACGATCTGGCCGAAATGGCTGGAAGAAGAAGGACTGTCGAACCCCGTTGCCCGTCGGGTCGCGCGGCTGAAAGCACAGGCGGCGGCCTGGCAGCATGTCCCACCCCATACGCCCGTTTGGGCGGTCGGGTTCGCGGATGGGTCCGCAGCGGTTTCAGATGTGCTGGCGGCGGTGGCGACATTACCGGTCGGGCTGGTGATCCTGCCGGGTGTTGATCTGGACTTACCTCAGGCGATGTGGGACGCGCTGCCCTCGTCGCATCCACAGGCTGGTCTCAAGGAAATTCTCACAGATCTGGGCCTGACACGCGACGATCTGACGGATTGGGACGGCGGCAGGGACCGAGCCAGAGAGCGCCTGATGCGTGGCGTCATGCTGCCGGAACAGGGGATTACGGCCTGGGGGCGGGATCTGAACCCGCGTAATATTTCTGGCCTGTCTCTGCTGCCTGCGCAGGATCAGCAACAGGAAGCGCAGTCTATCGCGCTGATCCTTCGAAATGTGGTGTCCGTTCCCGGTCAGACCTGTGCGCTTGTGACGCCAGATCGTAGTCTGGCCCAGCGCGTTGGGACCGAGCTTCTGCGGTTCGGGATTTATGCTGATGACAGTGCGGGTGAGCCTCTTGCGCAGACGCCAGCCGCCGTCTTCCTGCGTCTGATCGCCACGGCGGCCGAGGCCCAGCTTTCGCCGGTGGCTCTGCTTTCTGTTCTGAAACACCCTTTGGCGTCTCTTGGTAGGACACCGGGTAACTGTCACGCCTCGGCCCGTCGGCTGGAGCGTCTGTTGCTGCGTGGACCTGCTCCTGCACCCGGTATCGCAGGTCTTAAGGCAGCACTAGAGACGTATGTTCAGAACCAGCGTGATCCGGACAATGGGGCAAGCGCGGATGCTCCGGATGAGCCGGAAAGTCCAGCCGCGTTCATCGCGAGGATTGAAGCTGCTTTCGAGCCTTTGCTTGGACTGCCTGGCGCGGTTCCGCTCCCCGAATTGCTGGAAGCCCTGATCCGTACAGCAGAAGCTCTGGCCGCTACTGAAACAGAACTGACCGCCGAGCCCGAAGAAGGACTGCATCCGGGCGGGCGTCTCTGGATGGGGGATGATGGTGAGGCACTCTCCCGCCACTTGGCCGCTTTAATCCAGCATACCGGCATCCTGCCACCGCAAAGGCTGGCGCATCTGGATTCCTTTCTGAACACGTCCATGGCCGGTCAGATGCTGACGGGCCTGCGTGCGCATCGGGGCGGTGTGGAGCTGGCCCATCCACGTGTCACCATTCTCGGTGTGCTCGAAGCGCGTCTGTAGGCGTTTGATGTGGTGGTTCTGGGTGGATTGAACGAAACGGTCTGGCCACCTGCAACAGATCCGGGGCCATGGTTGAGCCGCCCGATGCGGACCCGTGTTGGTCTGCCATCCCCTGAACGGCAGATCGGCATCAGTGCTCATGATTTCGTCTCAACGGCTCTGGCCGCTGGGGAGGTTGTGTTCTCCAGCTCCGCCCGGCGTGACGGTGCACCGGGTGTGCCCGCCCGCTGGATGGTGCGAATGGAAGCATTCCTGGGTGGCCGAGGACAGAGATTGCCTGTGCATCCCGCGCTCGAATGGCAAAAGGCGATGGATCAGCCGCTGGATGGCGCCGAAACCGTGGCTCCTCCAGAGCCAAGGCCTCCCGTGGCACTCCGGCCGCGTCGTCTGAGCATCACGGAGATCGAGACGTGGATGCAGGACCCGTATGCCATTTATGCCAAGCATGTTCTGAAGCTGAAGGCGCTCAAGCCGCTTGAAGAAGGCGCGGAACACGCGGATTTCGGCATGATCGTTCATGAAGCCATGGACCGGGTTCTCAAGGACTATCCGGATCGCTGGCCGCAGAACGTAGCCTCATCCCTGAAGCGTGCCTTCGCGGAAGAGCTGGCCAAGGCCAATATGCGACCTGCGTTGGTCAGTTGGTGGGCCCCAAGGCTGGAGCGTATTGCGGACTGGGTTGCCGCACAGGAGCGGACCCGTCGAGAACAGGAACACGCCATCGCGCGGCATATGGAAGTGTCTGCGTCCTTCAGGATCGAAGCTGCACGTGCTCCGTTCGAACTGCGCGGCCGGGCGGACCGAATTGACGTTGACGAAGACGGCAAGGCGACGATCTTCGATTACAAGACCGGCTCTCCGCCCACCGGGAAAGCCGTGGAAGGCGGCTGGTCCGTTCAGCTTGTTCTGGAAGGGGCATTGCTGGCCAAGGGCGCTTTCGAAGGCGTTCCGGCTGCCGAAACGAAACAGCTTCTGTACTGGCATCTGACAGGCGGCGATGATCCGGGGAAAGAAAGCGAAGTTCCAAGCCGGAAATCCAGCCTTTATGCCGCTGCCCTGATTGGTGAGGCCATGGAAAAACTGCGTGGCCTCATTGATGAGTATGACCATCCCGATCAACCCTATCGCTCCCAGCCTTGGGCCGGACATGTGCCGCGCTACACGGATTACGCCCAGTTGGCCCGGGTGGATGAATGGCGCGCGGCCTATGCGGAAGGAGACGACTCATGAGCGAGACCCGCAACCGCGCTGACGTTATTGCTGAAGCCGATCGCACCCAGCTTGCAGCGTCTGACCCGATGGCATCCGTGTTCGTGTCTGCGTCTGCCGGGTCGGGTAAGACCAAGCTGCTGATTGATCGTCTGCTTCGTCTGATGCTGCCCCTTGAAGTAGAAGCAGATGATGGGTCGATTGTGTTGGCCGAAGGGGCAAACCCGTCCCGTATCCTGTGCCTGACCTACACCAAGGCCGCCGCCGCGGAGATGGCCAATCGTCTCCAGTCCCGGCTTGGCGAATGGGTGTCGCTCCCGGATGAGCGTCTGGGCCGGGAACTTGAGAAACTGCGTGTTCCCGACACGGACGAGACGCGTCGTGCAGCTCGCGCCTTGTTCCTGAAAGTTCTGGATCTGCCGGGCGGTTTGCGGATCGAGACGATCCATGCGTTCTGTCAGTCGCTCCTGCGGCGCTTCCCGCTTGAAGCCTCGGTCGATCCGCATTTCACCCTGATGGAAGATACGGACACGACGCTTGCTTTGCGGGAAGCCATGGAAGATGAACTCGCCAAGGCTCCGAAAATCGTGGCGGAAGTGGCGGGGACAATCGGGATCGACAGGTTCTTCCAGCGGATACGCGCCCTGAACATGGAAGAAAGCCGCGTCCGTCCCCTGCTGGACCGTTGGCAGATCCTGCCGGACGCTGTGCTGAGCGCCTATCGGGGTGCTCTGAAAGCCGGGCAGGAGGCGGCGTCTGATCTGGAAGGGTTGATTTGTAAGCCTCGCAAGGAAGCGGAATTGCGGGCCGGACTTCAAGTGGCGCTCGGCGTTGTCACCGCCGCTGCGAAGCCAACTGTGGAGCAGATGCTTCTGTGGCTCGGGACGCAGATGGAAGACCGTTCGGCCCCCGTCTGGAGCAAATGTCTGCTGACGGACAAGGGCACCGTGCGGCAGATGAACCGCATCATTAGCAAGAAAGCACAGGACGTCGTTCCTGAAATCGTGCCGCTGCTGGAAGAGGAAGGCCAGCGCCTCCTCGATTTGACAGAAAGCATCAAGCGCGCCGTGCTTCTCTCACTGAATCGCGCGCTTCTGTCTCTTGCCGCCCCGATGCTATCGAACTTTCGTGAGGGCAAGGCTGCGCGTGGACTGGTGGATTACAACGATCTCATTCAGGAAACGCGGAACCTGCTGGAAGATCCGGGTGCGGCCTGGGTGCTCTATAAACTGGATGGCGGTATCGACCATCTGCTGCTGGATGAGGTGCAGGACAATTCCGGCCTTCAGTGGGAGATTGCCGGGGCTCTGACATCCGAGTTTTTTTCCGGTGAGGGTGCCTGGGAGCAGGGGCCGAGACCCCGCACCGTGTTCGCGGTCGGTGACTACAAACAGTCCATTTACGGATTTCAGGGCGCTGACCCTGAACAGTTTCATAGCTGGAGAGCCGAGTTTGCGCGCCGCGTTCAGAATGCGGGCCTGCCCTGGCGTGACCCGGATCTGAACGTTTCGTTCCGTTCCGTCATGCCCGTTCTGTCTTTTGTGGACGCGGTCTTTTCGCAGCCGAATGCCGCACATGGTCTTTTGGAACAGGGGCAGGAGACACTTCTTCCCCATGTATCCGCGCGTCCGGGGCAGGGTGGGCGCGTTGAACTCTGGCCGCTCGTCCCGGTGCTGGAAGGCGAGGACGATGATGAAGGTTTGACGCCCTGGCAGGCACCGAAAGCCAATACCGGCCAGCGCAGTGCGCCGCAGCGTCTGGCGGAGGCGCTCGCCGGGTGGATTGATCAACAGATTGGTCGTTCGCCGCAACCGGGGCAGGCGCCTTTGAAAGCGGGTGATGTTCTGATTCTCGTGCCGCGCCGTTCGTCCTTCCTGCGGTCTTTGATCCGGGCACTAAAATCGCGAAATGTGCCAGTGGCGACACTGGTGCGTGTCGGTCTGACGCAGCAGGTGGCCGTTCGCGATCTCATGACGCTCTGTGCCGCACTGCTTTTGCCACAGGACGATCTGACACTGGCGGCGGTTTTGACGTCTCCCCTTGGTGGCCTGAGCGATGATTCGCTGATGGCGCTGGCGACGAAAGATGGTCGCGCCCACGCCCTCGGCCCGAAAGGCCAGCCGCTCTGGACTGTCCTGCGGGACCGTCATCGGGAGCGTGCGGAGTGGCAGGCGGCATGGACCATGCTGTCCGCGCTCTATGCACGGGTGGATTATGCCACGCCGTACCGCCTGCTGGCCGAAGCCCTTGGCCCACATGGCGGACGCACTAGACTACTGCGTCGTCTCGGGCCGGAAGCGGCTGAACCAGTGGACGAACTGCTGACCGCTGCCCTGCGCTACGAAGGGCTGCATCCTCCTTCGCTTCAGGGGTTTCTGCATTGGCTGGAAGCCAGCGAAATCACCAGTAAGCGTGAAGCCGAAAGCGAAACCAGGGCTGTCCGCGTCATGACCGTGCATGGATCGAAGGGATTGCAGGCCCGTCTGGTCGTGATGCCGGATACGTTGTCCCGTGCGCCAGCCAGTGGAGACTTCCTGTGGGAAGAAGCTGCCGGGCTGAATCTTCCTATCTGGGTGCCGAAGAAAGATGCTGGCACGGATGTTACAACGGCTTTGTCTGCCCGGGATGCAGAGAAGGCCCGGGCGGAGAATAACCGTCTGCTCTACGTAGCCCTGACGCGCGCCAGTGACTGGCTGGTGATCTGCGGAGCCTCCACGAAACGTCAGCCGGAAGACACGAGCTGGTATCGTCAGTGTCAGGCCGGGTTCGAAACGCTCGTCAATGCGCGATCCGAACCGCTGGGACTGGGGTGGGACGGAGACTGTCTGGTTCTGGAAGAAGAGCGGAGCGTGGCTCCTGCACCGGATGCCGCGCCGCAGATCGTCGCGCCCATGCTGGACTTGCCGGTCTGGCTAGGCCGTGCGCCCGACTGGCGCGCGGATGTTGCGCCGATGGAAGACGCCATGACGCGCCCTCTGGCTCCAAGCCGCCCGGATGGCGCAGAGTTTGGGGAGGTGCCCGCAGCCCGCTCCCCGCTGGAGCTGCTTGCGGGCAGGCCAAAGCCCGTTCGGGAACAGGCCATGCGGCGGGGCACGATGATCCATCGCCTGCTTCAACTTTTGCCGGAAACGCCTTCCGAAGATCGGCTGGCGCTTGCAACCCGCTGGCTCTCCAGACCTGCGCTCGGGCTGACAGAGAGCAAGGTCGGGCGCCTGACGGATCAGGTCATGGGCGTCCTGCACCATCCGGATCTCGCGCCCCTGTTTCAGGCAGGCAGTCGGGCCGAGCAGCCGATTTCAGGCATCAGTGAGGGGCGCGTGGCTCTGGGGCAGGTGGATCGTCTCTGGATCGGGGACGGAGAAATCTGGATCTGCGACTACAAAACGAACCGTACGCCCCCGATTCGGGTCGAGCGGACGCCCGTGGCCTATGTGAGGCAGATGGCGGCCTATCGGGCGGTTCTCCAGCAACTACACCCCGATTTTGCCATTCACTGTTCACTGGTCTGGACGGAGGGACCATCAGTTATGGTTCTTCCGGATGGGCTTCTGGATCGTGTACTGGAGGAGTCTTGATTTAATGGGCAGGCTCTTGCAGTCCTGACCAGAGAAGCCGATATCGGTTTACAGAAACACGTTTCATCACAAGGAACACGTCCATGAGCGCAAATACGGTTGCCGTTACGGATAGCAGCTTTGAAACAGACGTCCTGAAGTCTGACGGCCCGGTTCTGGTCGATTTCTGGGCAGAATGGTGCGGTCCGTGCAAGATGATTGCTCCGGCGCTCGAGGAAATCGGCGCAGAGTATCAGGGCCGCCTGAAGGTCGCCAAGGTCAACATCGACTCCAACCCGGAAGCCCCGACGCAGTATGGCGTCCGCAGCATCCCGACGCTGATCGTCTTCAAGGACGGCAAGCCGGTTGCACAGCAGATGGGTGCGATGCCGAAGAGCCAGCTCAAGGCCTGGATCGAAAAATCCATCTGATCTGACGGCTACTCGCTATCCACTGTCCTTCATTCGAGGGCAGTGGGGGCGTGGTCAGAGGCGATTCCTTTGTGTAGGATCGGGCCATGCGTCCGAAAGCCTCTGATTTCCCGTCCCCCGTCATCGTGACCTCCAGCGAGGAGGTTGCACGGCTCTGCAACAAGTTGAAGCAGGAGCCGTTCGTTACCATCGATACGGAATTCGTTCGGGAAAAGACTTATTGGCCTGAACTCTGCCTCGTGCAGCTTGCTGGCGAAGAAGACGTCGCCGTAATCGATACGCTGGCGCCGGGTATTGATCTGGCTCCATTGGGCGAGCTTCTGGATGAGCCCGGATGCATCAAGGTGTTCCATGCCGCGCGGCAGGACCTTGAAATCTTCCTGCATATTTTCGACCGGCTTCCGCAGTCCCTGTTCGATACGCAGGTCGCTGCGATGGTTGCCGGATTTGGCGATCAGGTCGGCTATGACAGTCTTGTGGGCGCCATTACGGGGCAGACTATCGACAAGGCTCACCGTTTCAGTGACTGGTCAGCCCGTCCTCTGACGAAGGCTCAAATTGCCTACGCAGCAGCAGACGTGACGCATCTGCGGACGGTCTATCTTGCACTTCGCAAGCAGCTTGAGGACGAAGGTCGTCTGCGCTGGGCGGATGCCGAGCAGGCTGTTCTGACATCTGAAGAGACTTTCCGCCCTGATCCGCGCCGCCTCTGGGAAAAGCTCAAGGCCCGCACGAATAACCGCAGGATGCTCGGTATCCTGAGAGAAATCGTGGCATGGCGTGAGCAGGAAGCGCAGAACGCGGATATTCCCCGTCAGCGTGTTATTCGAGACGAAAGTCTGCTCGAAATTGCTGCTATTAAGCCGAACAGCATCGAGGCGCTGGCCCGCGTTCGGGGCGTGACCCGCGGTTTTGCGGAAGGCAAGATGGGGCAGGGGCTTCTGGAGGCTGTCCGTATTGGTGAGAGCCTTCCGGATGCAGATCTGCCAAAGCCCCCCTCCAAATCAGACAAGGGACGTCCTTCTGCGGCGTTGGTAGCTCTGCTTCGGGTACTCCAGACCGCCAAGTGTGAACAGCATAAGGTTGCGCCACGTCTCGTGGCCTCGTCCGATGATCTGGACCGGATTGCGCTGGGTGAGACGGAAGTCGGTGCGCTCAGGGGCTGGCGTCGGGAAGTTTTCGGGCTGGATGCGCAGGCGCTGGTCCGTGGTGAGATTGCACTGGCCGTTGTAAAAGGCTGTGTTGAACTTCAACGGGTTGCACCAGAAGGTGAGCCCGTCGAGGCAGAATAAGCGTCTTCGCCGTTTGGATGGCTTTCTGGTAAGGAACGTCAGCCAGATTATCCCAACCCTGTGATCAGGGTTGGTCGGGCAACAGGATAGTGGGCCAGACAGGCCCGGATGCGGGACAGAGGAACCGGTATATGGACTGGACGGACGAGACGATCGCCAGACTTCGGGAGCTGTGGAGTCAGGGACTTTCGACCGCTGAAATCGGCCGCCAGCTTTCCATCACGAAGAATGCTGTTGTTGGCAAAGCCCACCGTCTGGGCCTGCCACCGCGCCCATCTCCGATCCGCAACCGTAAGGTGAAGGCCGGGGAAACACCGTCCACGGAGACACCCCGCCGCAAGCCACCCACCCGTAAGGCAGCAACTCCGAAAGCTGAGGCATCTGCAGATCTTCTGACGGAAAAGACTGAAGCAAAGCCGGCGGCAGTCAAAGCTGACACTCCAAAGTCTGCGCCGGCCAAACCGTCGCCCGCTCTGGAAAGCGTCATGATGTCTCCGCCGCCGCGTCCAGTCGCTGCAAAAGTGGACTCTCCTGCGCGTGTGACCCCTGTTACCCCAGAGCCTCGTGTTCCCCCGCCGGTTCGTCCTGCTCCGCCTCCACGGTTTACAGCCAGTATCGACCGTCCGGCCCGTCGTGGTCCATCCTGCTGCTGGCCGATCGGTGATCCGGGAACACCGGGTTTCCATTTCTGTGGGGCAACACCGTTGCCCGGAAAACCCTACTGTGCGGAACATGCCGCCATTGCTTACGTGAAGATCCGGGATCGCCGGGATTGAACAGAAAAAGCCGCCCGGTCAGGGCGGCTTTTTTTTATGAATCAGGAGGATATTCCTGATCACTCTATTATGAAATTGATGTGCAATTTAAAATCGGGGCTGGGTACGGCTTTACCGTTCTGCAGAGCGGGATGATAAATGGCGTGTTCCGCATACAGCAGGGCCGTCTGATTGAACTCCATGTAATGTCCCTGCGTGACATGGCAACTGTGTGCATGTCCCTCAGCATCAATGTCGCAGTGAACTGAAACGTTATCCTCAAGCTGTTGTTTCAGAAGACGAGCAGGGTATTGCGGGTTGGACGTCAGGAAATGATTTACGGAAGCGGGCCGGGTCTGATGCGACCTGTCTGGAAGATACCAGGCGAGGCTGAGACACTGCATCAGGCAGATGCAGAACAGGAGTGGACCAAGCCAGCCTGAATTGCTGACCTCTTCCTTGGGAAGAGGTGCAGGTTCTGTATCAGGCTTCTGTAGCGGTAGCTCCATTTCCCCTCACACTTCGCATGTGTCGGGTCTAAATGTAACTTAATGTTACCGAATGAAAAGCCTTTTTGTGCTCTGGAATTACATACCCATAAAAAAGACCGGCTTCTGTAGGGCCGGTCTTTGCAGGGATTAGTGAGAGGTGTTGGAAAGACTTCCCATGGGCAGCGCAGGCAGTGTGTTGCCCTGACCCAGTCCCGGTGTGTCGGGAGCAGAGGAGTTCAGGTTTTCGAACTGCTCTGGATGCTGGGACGCATTAACGTCACCAACCGGTTTGGGGTGATGCAGGTTGTCGTATTGCAGCGGCTCCACGGAGAGCGTCTGATCCATGGTCGGCAGGTTGCGTGTTGACCATCCGCCACCCAGGCTGCGGATCAGATCGACATCCGCCTTGTAGAGACGCGTTGCGATTTCAACCTGATGGATACGGCTTTCCAGCGTATTTTCCTGGCTGAAAATAGCTTCCAGATAGGTGCCAACACCCCCCTGATAGAGCGTCATGGTCATGTTCTGGGTATCCAGATTGGCTTTGACGGCCTGCTCAAGAGCAGCATTTTCCTTGGACAGACGCTCTGTGCGGGACAGTCCGTCTTCCACTTCGCGTAAAGCAGACAGAACTTTCATGCGGTACTCGTCCCGCGTTTCACGATAAGCCGACCAGGTGCGCTGAAGCTCGGCACGACGCAGGCCGCCATCAAAAAGCGGCATGTCCAGACTTGCGCCATAGGTCCAGAGCGAGTTGGCCAGATTGGCAAGATCAAAGCCGTTCGCTGCGAAACCGCCTCCGAGCTTCAGAGCGATATGTGGATAGAAAGCCGCACGCGCGATGCCGATTTCCCGGTTGGCCTGCGCCATTTCGCGCTCTGCGGAGGCGATATCCGGACGACGCTGAAGTAGCTCGGAAGGAACAGAAGCCGGAATACTGGGCTGGATGAAGCTGAAGGTCTGAATCTGCGGAATATGGAACGCAGAGGGAGATGAGTTGGTCAGAACCGCAATCGCGTGTTCCGTGACCTGACGGGCCGCCTGAATATCCAGCTGTGCGGCCTGTGTCGTGTAAAGCTGCGCCTGTGCTCGGGCCAGATCCAGACGGGGGGCTGCCTGATTCTGAACCTGATTTTCCGTAATGGTGACGGCGCGTTTGTAGAAGGAAATGGACTGCTCATAGATCGCGTCCTGTGCGTCATAACCGCGCAGTTCAATATAATCGCGCGCCAGTTCGGCCTGTGTGCTCAGGCGTGCCATGGCGAAGTCCGCTGCACGCTGCTGGGCAAACTGCTTCTGGGACCGCACGCGGTTACGGATGGATGACCAGAAATCCGGCTCCCAGGACACCAGCCCACCGTAGTCCTCTTCGGTCTGGGTGAGGGTGGCGCCATTGCGGAACAGACGGTCGGCAGACTGTTTGTTATCAGACGCACCCGCTTCCATGCTGGCATGCGGAAGCAACTCGGAGCGTGCGGCCGCAACGAGCGACCGTGCCTGAATGAAGCGTTCTGCCGCAGCCTGAATGTCGCCGTTGTCTGCTGTTGCCCGTTCTTCCAGTTCATTCAGAAGCGGGTCATGCAACATGGTCCACCAGTTTTCCGGGAGGACTGTGTCAGCGGGCGTTGCGATAGCGAACGGGGCCTGACCCTGCCAGCTTGCTGGAACAACAAAGTTCGGAGCCTTGTAAGTCGGTGCCAGATCGCAGGCAGAAAGTCCCAGCAGGGACAGGGCTGAACCGCAAGCGAGCGAGACGCGACGAAGAATAGGGTTCATCATCAGTCTTTTCCAAAGCCGGACTGGTTGTAGCCGCGCTGACCGTCCACGACATTCACCTTATCGCCTTCCAGCACGTCGGCTGGCGGGTTGGAGATGATGCGGTCGGTCGGGGAAATGCCTGTCTGGATTTCGGTCGATGTGTCAGCCATGCGGCCGACCGTCACGTTGCGGTAATGCACACGGCTGCTCTCATCCACGACCGCTACCTGCATGCCCTTTTCCTGGAAAACGAGTGCACTGGTCGGGATTTCGTACAGATGCGCGTCTTCGTTGTGGGACTTCAGGGCTGCGGAGGCGAAGGTGCCGGGCCACAGGACCTCATCCTTGTTCTCAAGCGTGAACTCGGCAACGGCTGTACGGGTGTTGGGATCGAACCCGCGGGACGTCGTCAGATACTTCGCTTCAAATGTGCGGCCACGATACTGCGGGACGCTGATGGTCGCCGTCAGATCAGGTTGCAGAACATAGGAGAATGTTTCCGGCACAGAGACGAACAGTCGCAGCTTCTGTACATCTGCAACCGTAAAGAGTTCGGAAGCACTACCTGTCGAGTTCAGTCCGCCGCCACCGTTGTTGACGTAATCGCCAAAGTTGATGTTACGGGCCGTCACGACGCCATCGAACGGTGCAACGATGGTCTTGAACTTCTCAAGGGCTTCGAAGTGATCGACGTTGCGCTGTGCGGCGTCCACTTCTGCATGCGCAGACTGCTCGTTCGCATTAGAGACCGAGACGGACTGCCCCGAGACGGACTGGGACCGTCCCATGGCGCGCCAGCGCTCTGCCGTGACAGTAGCGAGGTGGTACTTCGCCATCACGGAGTCCAGATCAGCCTTGGCCTGCGCATATTGTGCATCAAGGGCCGGGGCATTGATCTCGGCCAGAGCGTCGCCGGCTTTCACATGTGCGCCGTAGTCCTTGTACCACATCTTCACGTAGCCAGAGACCTGCGGATAGATCGGTGCCTGATACCAGGCGTCAATCGTGCCGGGCAGCGTCAGGGCAACCTTTTCCGGGGACTGCTTGGGAGTGATGACTGCAACGTTCGGGATCGCGCCGGCTTCGGTGTCAGCCTTCAGTTCCGTTGCCGCATGGGTTTTTTCAACAACGATGAAGCCCACGTAAAGCGCGAGAACGCAGCTTCCCGCAATGGCGAAGATTTTCGGAGAGCTGGCCATTAGACAGTTTCCTTCTGACGCGAGGAACGGTTGTGGAGGATGGCGTAAACGCAGGGGACAAAGAGGAGGGTCGAGATCGTCGCGACCAGCAGGCCGCCGATGACGGCCTTGCCAAGCGGTGCGTTCGTGGAGTTCGAAATCGCCATTGGGATCATGCCGACAATCATGGCGAGGGCCGTCATGAGCACCGGACGGATACGGCCAAAGCCGGCTTCCAGCGCTGCTTTGAGGGCATCACCATGGATTTCAAGGCGTTCACGGGCGAACGAGACCACGAGGATGGAGTTGGCGGTGGCCGTCCCCATGCACATGATGGCGCCGGTGAGGGCCGGAACCGACAGGCGTGTGCCCGTCAAGAACAGAGCCCAGGCAATGCCGCCCAGAGCACCCGGCAGAGCCGTGATGATGATGAACGGGTCAAGCCAGGACTGGAAGTTCACAACGATCAACAGATAGATCAGCACTACAGAGATGCAGAGGCCGAAAACAAGCTGGGAATAGGCACCATGCATGGTGGTGGCCTGTCCATGCACGTCGATTTCAGCCGAGCGCGGGACGTTGTGTGCGTCGTCCGCCAGAACTTTCTTCACGCCGTCCAGAACGGAGCCCATGTCCGTGCCTTCGACGTTCACATAAATGTCCATCTCGGACATTGAGTTGTAGTGAGAGACTTCGCCCGGTGTCCCAGCGGCCACCACGTCTGCGACAGCACCGAGAAGCTGTGGGTCGATGTTCTCGGGATTACCTTCACCCTTATCGACAGGAATGGTCAGAAGATCGCTGAGATGCGTCATTTGGTCCTGTGACGTATAGAGGTTCAGCGGGAATGTGACGTTGTCTTCCGGGTCCAGCCAGAATTGCGGATCAACAACGGCGGAGCCTGACAGGGTGTAAAGTTCGTTCTGGGCGATGTCCTGTTCCGTAACACCCGTCGCCTGACCGAAGGTACGGTTGCCGTTCACCATCAGGGTCGGCGTGGACATGGTTTGCTGGATGGTCACATCCGCAGCACCCGGAACCTGACGGATCTTGCCGATGACGTGACGCGCATAGTCGTAGTTCTGCATGGCGTCCGGACCGGAAATCTGAATGTCGATCGGAGCGGAAGATCCGAAGTTCAGAATTTTCTGGGTCAGATCAGCAGGCTGGAAGGTGAAGACGGTGCCAGGGAAGCGCTGTGACAGATCCTTGCGGAGCAGCTTGCGATAATCCCAGACAGGCGAGGCTTCATTCTTCAGAGCAATCGTCAGGTCGCAGTCCTGCGTTCCCACGCTGGGTGTCGGCATGAAGGCCTGGTTGTGCGGGCCTTCTGGCAGGCCGCAATCCGAGATGATGCTTTCCACCTTGCCCGGCAGATCCTGATGGATGCGATCATCCACAAGAGCTGCAATACGGCCCGCTACTTCGATACGCGTGCCCAGAGGCGCGCGCATGTGCATCTGAAGGGTTCCGGATTTGACTTCTGGGAAGAAGTCACGGCCTGCAAAGGCATACAGTCCGGTTGAGGCGATGGAAATCAGCAGGAAGATGCCAACGAACGCGCCACGGCGGCCGATGCAGCGTTCCAGCAGCGCGCCGTAGCCGTCACGGAAGCGATTGAAGCGGGCTTCAAAGCCAGCCTGGAAGCGTCCAAAGAAGCCTTTGGGTTCCGGGTGGCTGTGATCGGTTTCACCGTGCGCGCCATGATGAACCTGTCCGGCCAGAAGATACTTGGCCATCGTCGGTACAAGCGCACGGGACAGGATGAAGGACGCGATCATCGCGAAGATGATGGCTTCAGCCATCGGCATGAACAGGTAGCCCGACACGCCGTCCAGCTCGAAAAGCGGTAGCCAGACAATGCAGTTGCAGGTTGTGGACACGAAGGTTGGGATGACGATCTGGTTGGCTGCATCAATGATGGCGAGTTCCAGATCCTTCCCCATTTCAAGATGGGTATCGATGTTCTCGATCATGACGGTAGCGTCATCCACAAGAATACCGACAGCCAGCGCGAGGCCACCCAGCGTCATCACGTTGATGGACTGACCTGCCCAGCCAAGCCCGATGAGCGCACACAGAATGGCTAGCGGGATGGAGGTTGCGATAATGACGGTCGAGCGCCAGGAGCCAAGGAACAGCAGGACTACGATACCTGTCAGGAACGCGGCGGTGATCATTTCCTGCACGACGTCCTTGATCTGGTCTTTCACCATCACGGAGGCGTCTTCGAGGATCGAGACATGCACATCAGGCGGCAGGATTCTGCGCAGACGCGGGAGGAGCGCCTTGGTCGCGGCTACAACGTCCAGAGTGGAGGCCGTGCCGCCCTTCTGGGTAATGACTTCCACGGCCTGACGGCCCTTCACCAGCACCAGGTTCGTCTGAGGATGCCCACCGCGATAGACGTCCGCCACGTCCCGCACATAGATGACAGCGTTGCCAACCCGTTTGACGGGGATATTGGCGATGTCTTCCATGCTCTGCGGGGCGGCGTTGGTCTGCACCATCCAGTCGGTCGCGTCGATCTTCTGGTCACCGGCGGGCAGAACGATGTTCTGCTTGCGCAGGGCAGCCTGCACGTCCGCAGCAGCCAGATGATGAGCCCGGAGTTCCGCCTGATTCATGGAAACCATGACAAAACTGTCCATGCCCCCATTCGGGTGCGCCACGACGGCTCCCGGAACGGTTGCGAGCAGCGGACGAACCGTAATCACGCCGAGTTTGAACAGATCCGACGGTGTCTGCTTGTCAGACGTGATCTGGAGCGCAATGACAGGCACCTGCGATGGGTTCAGGGCCATGATCATCGGCGCTGGTACCATCGGCGGAAGGCCAAGAAGCACCGTTTGGGAAATTGCTGTCACTTCTGCTTCGGCGTCCCCGATGGGCGTGCCGGGCTGGAAGTAGATGTCTACAATCGAACGACCATAATAGGAGTTGGACTCCATATGCTCGATATTCTGGACTGTCGTCGTGACAGCCAGCTCGAAGTTGTAGGTAATACGGCCAGCAAATTCCTGTGGCAGAAGGCCTGGGTAGGTCCAGACCGCTGCGACGACCGGAATCTTGATGTTGGGGAATACGTCTGTTGGCGTCCTGAGGATCGAGAGGATGCCAAGCATCACAATCAGAATCGACAGGACGACGAACGTTAAGGGTCGTCTTAGCGCGGTGACAACAATGGCATTCATTGGTTGGCGCGTCCTGATGCGGTTTAGGTAGATGCGCCGATATACACATTATGTTGTAGAACTGGATTTAAACTCCCATTTAATACAGAGATTTAATTAAATGCAGATTTAAGATGCTGCTTGGTATTGTGGGTTGTGTGTATTTTTTTAATGAAGATTTATTTATTAAAAATAATTTTATTTTTTTCGAAAGAGAGTATTTGGGATTTTTACTTCTTCTTATTGAGAGTCCATGAAAAAAAAGACCGCCCCTCGTAATGAGGAACGGGCTTTTCAGAACCGTCAGATAAGAGCGGAGAAGGATTAGCCTTCAGCCTTTTCCTCTGCCACTTCCGGGGCTGTCTTCGCAGGCTCCGCGATCGGGAGACGCGGTGCGGCGCCATCCGTAATCATTTCGAGCTGGCCTGTGATCTGGCCACCGTCTTCAACCTGCAGGCGACGGCACTTTGCCTTGCCAATCAGACGGCCGCTGCCACGGATTGTGAGGCTGCCATTGACGGTCAGGGTGCCGTCAATCGTGCCCGCCACTTCAGCATCTTCAACTTCAATTGCGCCGCGGAAAACGCCGCCCTGTGCAACGACGACTTCAGCCGCCTGGATCATGCTGGACTCGACAGTCCCTTCAACGACCAGACGCTCGGCATCCTGAACCGAACCCTGAACGCTGATGCCGCGGCCAACGACCAGCGTGCGACGCTCTGGGCCTGTCTGGCGCGGAGCGCCCGGTACACCTGCTGCACCCAGACGAGGTGCTGCGGCCGGCGTTGCGCCCGGCAGATTGTTCGGGGATGGCGGTGCCGGGAAAGGGGTACGAACCATGGAGGCGGGGTCCTTCTGCTGATTGGGCTGGGGGCTGGCGGTTCCGGATCCGGACGCAGGAGTGGTCTGGCTGGAAGCATCCGGCCGGCTGGGAAAGATGGGCTGCCCGGCGAGCTGACTGGTCTCGGCAGGCTTTGCGTCTTCTTCCGGTTTGCGTCTTCTGAACAAGGAAACCCCGCTACGGATCTGGAAAAAACAATGACTCTGTCTCGGTCGCCCTCTGGCAGCCCTGCGGATGCAGACGCGATCAGGAGCGGCCTCTGACAAGGCTTACACGGTCACGCCCCGGACGGACAACCCGCGCTTGCAGCTAAATGTCATAATCTGACATGCACTCAACAGCAGAGGGGGTCATCCGGGGTGTTGGCGTGCCCTAAGAGGGCCCCTATGATCGTGTTGATTTCATGGCGCAGATGGCGTCCTGAACGATTTTCTGCCTTTTTGTGAACTCTGGAGCCTTGATGTCAGCCCCCAAGCACGACCTTCTTTGCATCGGTAACGCCATTGTCGATGTTCTTGCTTCCGTTGATCCGGCGGTTATTGCCAATCTCGGTGCCACTCCCGGCAGCATGACCCTGATTGACGCGGCAACGGCGCAGGACATTGAAAACCGGATTGCTGTCGAGCGTGTGGCTGGTGGTGGGTCCGGCGCCAACACGGCTGTGGTTGCGGCACGTATGGGCGCAAAAGTGTCTTATCTTGGCAAGGTTGCTGAAGATCAGGCCGGAACGCATTTTGCACAGGATATTCGCGATCAGGGCCTGACTTTTCCGTCCCAGCCACTGGCTGCATCTGAACAAATCCCGACCGCGCGGTGCATCGTGCTCGTAACGCCCGATGGGCAGCGCACCATGTTCACCTATCTCGGCGCCTGCACGGAATTTACGCCGGCAGACGTGCATGAAGACACGGTTGCAGATGCTGCCATCACCTACATGGAAGGCTATCTGTACGACAAGCCGCACGCGCAGGCTGCTTTCGAGCATGCCGCTACGCTGGCACGAAAGGCTGGTCGTCAGGTTGCTCTGACTCTGTCAGACACGTTCTGTGTCGGTCGTCATCATGCGGCTTTCCGTGGTCTTGTCGCCGGTCACGTCGATATTCTCTTTGCCAACGAAGCCGAGCTTCTGGCGCTGTACGAAACGACGGATTTTGAAGACGCTCTCCGTCAGGTTACCGCAGAAACCCAGCTCGCTGTCGTCACGCGGAGTGAAAAGGGCGCTGTTGTCATCAGTAAGGGCGAGCGTCACGATGTTCCGACGACGCCGGTCAAGGTTGTGGATACGACGGGTGCTGGTGACGCGTTTGCTGCGGGTTTTCTCGCAGGTCTCAGCAAGAAGCATGATCTTGTAACGTGTGCGAAGCTCGGCAATCAGGCGGCCGGCGCGATCATCACGCGTTTTGGCGCGCGCCCTCAGGAAGATTTTGCCCTGCGCGCCTGATGCCATACGTGATCCGGGGGTGTGTTTCCCGGATCACCCTCCCGCAGAGGTCTCAGAGATGTTTCTGAGCCAGTCCTGACTGTCCGACTTCCTGAAAATAAGCCCAGAGAGCGTCGAGCTCGGTTTCCGAAATCGCACTTTCCGGGAACGCTTCCATATGTTCACTCGGCCATTTCCGAACCTGTTTCGGGTTGCGGACAATGGCTCGTAGTCCCTTGGGCGTAATATATTCCGTAACAGGAATCGGTCGGCCAAGGTCCGGGCCCATCGTGCCCTCACCAACGCCCATCAATTGATGGCAGGGCAGGCAGTTTTCTGCAAAGACAACCTGCCCCTGGGCTGCTGCAGGGCTGGCCGCAGGAGGTAATTCATTGCTGGATGAGGGTGAAATGGCCGCAAGCTGGTCGACCCATTGTTCCTGCTTGATGATCCCAACGTCTTCTCCCGTCCAGACCAGGGCAAAAGGCCCCAGATCGTGGCCATGCGGATGGCGTTTCGGCCATTCCTTGTCCTCGATGGCGATCCACGCCGTGACGTGATGCTTGCGAGCCTGCTCAAAGACGCTGCGGGGAATCACCGCCGTAAAGAGATCCGTGGCCTGAAAAGCCAGCGCATCCTCCTGATGAATCAGAGCGGAAAGTGGAATTGCGGGGACGTCTGGGCCGAGAGGCTGTTTGATGTGGGAAAGATCGAGTCTCTGGGTCTCCGGGCGATGCAGAAGCTCTTCGACGCTGAATTTGTGAACAGTCTCGCCATCCTTGACGCTGAGAGCCGAGGTAGGGTCAGCCCAGGCGGGCGATGCTATCAGGCCTGCGAGAACCAGAAGGTGCCTGAAAAGCTGTCGCCCATTCATGTTTGATGTCACGCGTCAAAATCTCCCGCCCATTCAGAGGTTTATCCCTCCAGTATCATAATGATATCGCAACGTGGCGGATAAACAGCAAAAAAGGTCTCAGTCCGAGGTCTTAAAGGTCCGACCAGCCGATCTGGCGGACGCTCTCCCGTGTGAACGCATCCCGAACCCCGGAATCAAGAAGTGCTGCCAGTTCTCCCTCCTGATCGTAGGTTGGCATGAAGCGGTGCATCATGGCGTTCTGGGCTGTGGCAGGGTGAAAATAGATCTCGCTGACACCGTCCGGCAATTTCGGGATTAGTGAGCGGATGCGGTCCGGCGTCATATGGCCAGACCAGCGTAGCCCTAAGCACCAGTCATTTGTCTTGAGACCCGCCTTGCGGATCTGATGACGAAGCACGCCGATCCACCGACGCAGGGCGCGATCACCGAAGCTGTCTTTGGCATCTACTGGCTCAGGCGGCTCAAAAGGGGAGCGAACGGCTCTGAGGCCGTGACTGAGGCCTGACTCGATCAGGAAGCGTCCTACAGTGGGGTGTAGATGCATATGCTTGTGTGCGTTCGCATGATCCAGCGGAAGGCCTGTCCGGGCAAAGACGCGGTACTGCGCTTCGATTTCACGGCGGATGGCGCTTCGGGCATGGGGACTGAAGAAATATTCCACACCCAGTCGAAGCTGATCGCGACCAAACCAGCCCTGTTCATCCGTGATGGCCGGAAGATCGAGCACGGATTTCCCTTCGATCGCGACAACATGCAGTCCTACCCGCAGATCGGGCATGGACTTGGCCCTACGGATCGCGTCAGCCGCGGCATCTCCGGCCACCATCAGGCTTGCTGTCGAAAGAACACCTTTGCGATGCGCGGCCTCGATGGCTTCGTTGACTTCCAGGCTCATGCCGAAATCATCGGCGGAAACAATGGCGCGACGGGTCATGATGACGTTCCGGAACAGGGGGCGGGGGGGCGCATGAAAAAAGGGGCATGGCCGTCAAGCCATGCCCCTTTCGAGAAAACGAGGCCGTCAGGGACGGTCTCAGGCTGCGTGACGGTCCTTGAGGAACTGGAAGAATTCCACACCCTCGCGCAGACGGCGCTTCATCATCTGCGGGCTGCGGATCATCTCGTTCAGGATGGAAGCGATCTTGGAGCCACGGAAATAGAACTTCCGGTAGAACTCTTCAACGCTCTCAAATATTTCCGTGTGCGACAGGTGCGGGTAGTGCAGGGGGGCGATCTGCACGCCGTTCTCGTCGATCAGCTCGGCGGCATCAACGTTCAGCCAACCATTTTCGGTTGCCTGCTTGTGCAGTGCGGTGCCGGGATACGGAGCAGCCAGGGAAACCTGCAGCGTGTGCGGGTTGATTTCCTTGGCGAAGGCAATCGTTTCCTGAATGGTTTCCTTCGTCTCGCCCGGTAGACCAACGATGAACGTGCCGTGGATTTTGATACCCAGTTTGTGGCAGTTCTTCGTGAACTCCTTGGCGACTTCGACGCGCATGCCCTTCTTGATGTTGTGAAGGATCTGCTGGTTGCCACTCTCATAGCCTACGAGAAGCAGGCGCAGGCCGTTTTCCTTCATGACCTTCAGCGTCTCGTAAGGAACGTTCGCCTTGGCATTGCAGGACCAGGTGACGCCCAGCTTGCCCATTTCGCGGGCAATGGCTTCTGCGCGCGGCAGGTCGTCCGTGAAGGTATCATCATCGAACATGAATTCCTGCACTTCCGGGAAGTACTGCTTGGCGAGACGGATCTCGGCAGCAACATGTTCCGGGCTGCGGGTACGGTAGCGATGGCCACCAACCGTCTGCGGCCACAGGCAGAACGTGCAGCGGGATTTACAGCCACGGCCCGTGTAGATGGAAATGTACGGGTGCTTCAGGTAGCCGATGAAGTAGTCGTTGATGTTCAGGTCACGCTTGTAGACTTCCGTCACGAACGGGAGGCTGTCCATGTCTTCGATCATCGCGCGGTCTTTGTTAGCGATGATCTCACCTTCGGCGTTGCGCCAGGTGATGCCGTCCACTTCCGCTAGTGGCTTGCCTTCAGCAATTTCCTTGATCGTGAAGTCGAAATCGTTGCGGGCCACGAAGTCGATCGGGCCCCCCTGCTTCATGCTCTCTTCCGGCTGCACGGCGACCTTGGCGCCGACCATGCCGATCATGATCTTCGGGTTGGCATCCTTGATCATCTGCGCCACGCGGACGTCGGATGCGAAGGACGGCGTGGACGTGTGCATGACCACGAGGTCACGATTCTTCACGTCCTCAAGGATCGGGTCCATGCCCATCTTGGCTGGCGGTGCGTCAATCAGGCGGGAGCCGGGCACAAGAGCTGCTGGCTGGGCCAGCCAGGTCGGAAACCAGAAAGACTTGATTTCACGCTTGGCCTGATAACGGGAGCCAGCACCACCATCGAAGCCGTCGAAGGAAGGAGGCTGGAGAAAAAGGGTTCTCATCATGATCGGACACTCCTGTGGGTGGTGGCGCCAGACTGGAACGCTGCGGCGCGCGCCGAAGATTTACGTTTTCTTCGGGCGATATGGACCGTTCTGCCGCGCCATGCAACGCGTGACCCTCTTGCACTGCCAACCATGATGGCTGCGGAGAGCCAGTCACGGAGCACCAGAAGAGGAATTGCGGCGGGTAAAGGACACTCCGTCGCGCGGTCGATAATACGGCTGCCAAGGGCACGAATAGCCCATGTCAGTCCAAGCAGTAGCCAGGTCCACCATGTGTTGGGACGAAAGAGTACGGCTGTGACGGCCCAGAACAGCGGAAGCTGAATGGAAGACAGGCCGTAGCCGACGGGTTCAACATTCTTGACGGTTCTGCCCCAACGCAACTCGTGGGAGAGCAGTTCGCTGAGGGTGTATTCGCCAACAGTTGTATGGGTGAGGGACGGAGCAATGGCGATGCCCTGCCCGCGCTGACGGACAAGCTGACCAAGTTCGGCATCGTCTGCAACGTGATCAACCAGAGCTTCAAAGCCGCCAATTTCTGTCAGGGTCTCGCGTGTCAGGGCCATGGTGGCGCCAAGGCAGTCCTGACGGCCCAACAGGCGTGACATCATTACGCCTGGCAGAAAATTGTGATTGATCTGGCAGGCGCCGAGTTGCTGAACCAGCGTTCCTCCTGCCGTGCGCCCTGCATAAAGAGTCGTCACAAGGCCGGTTCCCGGCGTTTCGAGGCTGGTGACGACGTGCTTCAGATAAGTCGGAGCGCAATGAATGTCAGAGTCGGAGATGACCAGAACATCATGCTGCGCCTCATCGTACATATTGATGAGATTGCTGATTTTCCGGTTCGGTCCATGTTCCGCAGCGTTGATGACGATACTGACTGGAACATTCGGGTACCGCTGACGCAGACTCTTTACGACGGTAAGCGCCGTGTCAGTCTCGTCCTGAACACCGAAGACAACCTGGAAATCTGGGTAATCCTGCGTGAAGACGCTTTCCAGCGCCTCTTTCAGCAGAGGTTCGTTGCCATGCAGGGGCTTGAGGACCGTGACTGAGGGCCACTGCCTGTCAGACAGGCGGACAGCCTCGTCCTCCCGGCGTTCCCGCTTACGGAAACGCGCGAGGAGCATCGCGCCTGTCAAGGCCTGTATGTTGCCAGCTATTGAAACAAGACTGCAGAAGCCGGCTGCAATGGAAAGAGGAGATGGCACGGCGGTCTTTTATCTCCCCTTCACGTCAGGAAGGAAGAGTGTTCCTGCCGTACAGGGCTCAATCATGCAGGAACTGTGTCGTTTTCCGGTCGAGCAGATCCGCAAGACCGCTTGCACCGCCCTTGGAGAGTGCACCGCCGAAATCTGCGCGCTGAGCCGCAACCTGGCTGATATGCGCATCAAGCAGAATGTCCGTGACGCGCCAGCCGGAGGCACCGCTTGTCATGATGTAGTCAATGGGCGTGCCGTTATCTGCGCTGGCGCCAATCGTCGTATCTACGATCTGGCCGCCCGTGGGATTGGAGCGTGTCTGTGGCTTGATGACGAAAACAGCGTTGGCGCCTGGTTTGAAGGATGACGCATATCGCGCAATTGTGAACTGACGGAAAGAACCGAGCAGGCGGGTGCGGTCATCCGGGCTCAGGCTGTTGTAGCGAACACCCACTGAGCGGCGCAGGATCGCTTCAAGATCAAAGGCCCGGTCGATGGCCGGAGCGATCATTCCTGCACGCTGCTGGGCTGTCTTCCCCGTCGTCTGGGCGGATTTCAGCGCGTCATAAAGACCCTGGATTGGAGCAATGGAAGAAGCGGAGTTCTGGGCTTCTGCCGCGGCAGTCTGAGCGTGTGCTGCTGTCACAGGGGTTCCTGCAAGAAGGCAGGCCGAGAGAAGTGACAGAGTCGCTGTCTGAGCAAATCGGGAATTCATGGTCATGCTTTCGTCCTCTGAGACGTTTTGTGTAAGAGGTCATGCTCCTGCTGCACGGTAACAACAGCCAGATGCATAAATCGTTCTGTGGTCGAATGGCCACATCACTACATACAATTGCAACCAATGACATTGAGGCCCACATGGCAATGAGGCTATAGCCAGTCAATCAAGAGTCCGACGCGCCCTTCCGGTGCCGGTTACCCCAGACCGACATTGCCAAGGCCGCACGGGCCTCATTCAGATGTGTAAGGCCCCCGGCGCGCTGTCATGGCGCATTATTCCGGAGGCCAGAACCAGAGGATTATAATGGCCGTTCCTTTGATGCAGGCTGTCCGAGTCGGACGGTACGTTGTCAAGCAGCACCTCACGGGCCGCAAGCGATATCCGCTGGTCCTGATGCTCGAACCGCTGTTCCGCTGCAACCTTGCGTGCGCCGGCTGCGGTAAGATCGACTACCCGGCACAGATCCTGAACCAGCGCATGAGCCTCCAGGAATGCCTGGATGCCGATACGGAAGCAGGCGCTCCAGTCATTGCCGTTGCGGGTGGTGAACCCCTTCTGCACAAGGAAATGCCGCAGATCATCAAAGGTCTGATTGCGCGGAAGAAGTACGTCTATCTCTGCACAAACGGTCTTCTCCTTGAGAAGAAGCTTGATGATTACGAGCCCTCCCACTTCTTCTCCTGGGACGTGCATCTGGACGGCGACAAGCTGATGCATGACTCGTCCGTCTGTCAGGACGGCGTGTTCGAAAAGGCGACGGCAGCAATCCGGGCTGCCAAGGCCCGTGGCTTCCGCGTTTCCATCAACTGCACAGTCTTTGACGGCGCAGTTCCTGAGCGTCTGGCTGCGTTCTTTGATGAAGTCATGGCGCTGGGCGTGGATGGCATCATGACGGCTCCGGGTTATGCCTACGAGCGCGCTCCGGATCAGGCTCACTTCCTGAACCGTCAGAAAACCAAGCAGCTTTTCCGTGACGTCTTCCGTCTGGGTAAGGGCAAGAAGTGGCGCTTTACGCAGTCGCCGCTGTTCCTGAACTTCCTGGCCGGTAACGAGATCTATCACTGCACGCCTTGGGGTAAGCCCCTTCGTACGGTGTTTGGCTGGCAGCGCCCCTGCTATTTGCTGGGTGAAGGCTATGCCAAGACCTTCAAGGAGCTGATGGACGACACTGAGTGGGAGAAGTATGGTACTGGCGCATACGAGAAATGCGCTGACTGCATGGTTCACTCCGGTTACGAATCCACAGCCGTGATGGATGCGGTTCGTCGTCCCTGGCACATCGCCAAGGTCGCCTTGTTCGGACCGGAAACCGAAAAGCCGATGGTCCCGGAAATCTCGCTCGCCAATCAGCGCCCAGCCGAATACGGCTATGAGGCTCAGGTGGCTCAGCAGATGGAAAAGATCTCGACAGGTGGAAAGCCTGCCCGTGGGCCTCGTGTGCGCGTTAATGGTCGCGCAGCAGCCAATTCTGTTCCAGCGGCTGCGGATGCAGCTGACTAAATCAGCGCTTTCTGATTGAGATAGACAAAAAACCGGTCTTCAGGGCCGGTTTTTTTGTATCCTGCCCTCTGGCTGCGTGAATATCATGGTGTCCGGGGTCAGTCCTGACTATCATCAGGCTCTCATTACTCTGGCCGGATCATGTTGACCCCCATTTTTGTTATTTGCCTGCTTATTCTCCTGAACGCTGTTTTTGCCATGGGAGAGCTGGCTCTTATTTCAGCCAAGCGCCCTCGGCTGGAAGTTCTTGTCAAACAGGGCGTGCGCGGCGCGCCAGCAGCCTTGCGTCTTGCGGATGATCCGCACGCCTTTCTTCCCACTGTTCAGATCGGCATGACGCTGGTCTCGATTCTGGAAGGAACATTTGGCGGTAGCCAGATCGAAGCCAATATCCGGGAATGGATTGCAACCGTCCCGGCCCTTCACCCTTTTGCAGGTGAACTGTCGATCGTGCTGGTTGTGGCGACTATTACGTTTGCCATGTTGGTCTTTGGCGAGCTCGTCCCCAAGCAGATTGCTCTGCAGCAGCCGGAACTGATTGCCTCACGCCTCTCCTGGCTGCTGGTTGTGGTGGCTCGGGTGGCTCAGCCGGTTGTCTGGTTGCTGAGCGGTACCTCCTCGCTGGTTTTGCGTCTCCTGCGCGTTGGCCCTCTGACCCGCGCTGCCGTGACAGAAGAAGAACTGCGTGCCGTTCTGGCGGAAGGGGCCCGCGCTGGTGTGCTGGAAACTGACGAGCAGGCCATGATCGAACGCCTGCTCAGGCTGGCCGACCGTCCCGTGCGCGCTATCATGACGCCTCGCAACGAACTGTTCTGGGTTGATCGCCATGCCGATCAGGAAACACTGGTGCGTAAGCTCAGGCAGTCATCCTATGCCCGAATTGTGGTGTGCGAAGGGGATGTCGATCATCCTGTGGGCGTTATTCTCGCAAAAGACATCATGGATCGGCTGCTTTTGGGTATGCCGGTGTCCATCGAAGCAGCATTGCGTGACCCACCGGTCATTCCAGACAGCCTGAGTGCCCAGGACATGATCGAACGGATGCGGGGCGTGAACCTCGGCATTACGTTCGTATTGGATGAATACGGGTCTTTCGAAGGAATCGTCACGCCGTCAGATGTGTTTGAAGCTATCGTCGGTGAAGAAAAGACGGAATCCAGTTCTTCTGAGCTTCAAGCCGCTGAGGGCAGCGATGAGTATGTGTTTGACGGCTTCATGCCCGCTGATGAGCTGCGATCGCGGCTGGATCTTCCGGAACTTCCGGGAGGCGGCAGCTACCATACACTTGGGGGCGTGATCCTTGCATTACTGAGGCGTGTTCCTGCCCGGGGCGACAAGGTGGCCTTTGAAGGATGGCTCTTTGAAGTCATGGATATGGAACGGCGTCGTGTCGCGAAGGTCAAGGTCAGCCGTCAGGTCCTAGCTGAAGACTGACCTTCCGTGCTCAGGCGCGGCTGACGAAAAGCGCCTGCCGTTTGCTGGCGCCCTCTGCATAGCTGCCTAAGCTGCCATAACTTTGCGGCGCTTCGGAAGGTAGTGGGTCTGTCAGTAACTCGATGAGACGCTTCTGTGTTTTGATGGCACGCTGTAGCAGCTCACCGTTCTGTTTGCTGAGGTCCAGCATCGTTTCCAGGAGAGTGCGATGTTCGGGAGAAATGGACGTATCTGCAAAAACGCACATGTCCTGAATGGAAGCAGCCTCGATAGCTTTTTCCAACTCCACAGCCGCAGTCTGTTTATCTGATGTCAGGGACAGTGCTTCAGGAATACGGCCAAGCGACAGGGCCCCGTTTTCCCTTTTGAGAATAGCAACAAGTTTTTCCATTGCCGAAATAATGAGTATCGTCATTTCTGCTCCTGCATGGCCAGCATCTGTCGATCAATGGCATCTGTCAGGCCAATACCACCGTTGTTTTCCATCTGTTTGGCAATCTGCTCTACCATCATGGGACGGAACTGTTTTTCGCCAGCTCCCCCACTGAACATGTTCTGACTGTCATCATCGTTCTGAAACATGGGCTGGAGCATCTGATTGATGGTCATGGATTCGAAATCCTGAGCCGCTTTCATGGTTTTTGCGGCATCGGGCGCTGTGTTGTGCAAGGCGTAGCCTTGTGCGGAAGTCGTGACAGATGAAACGGTCATCAACGCATCTCCAGTTCTGCCTGCAGGGCACCGTCAGCCTTGATGGCCTGCAGGATGCTGATCATGTCACGCGGTCCTACTCCCAAGGCATTCAGGCCTGAGACCAGCTCCCGTAGTGTTGTTCCTCCGGACATGACAGCCAAATGATTGTTTTTACCGGTATCAACCTTCACGTTCGTGCGTGGGACTACAGCCGTCTGGCCATTGGAGAATGGTCCGGGTTGTGAAACCTGAGGCGTTTCTGTGATCTGTACAGTCAGATTTCCCTGAGCCACGGCGACGGTACTGATGCGCACGTCCGCTCCCATGATGATGGTTCCACTGGCTTCGTCCACAATGACCTTCGCGGGATTGTCCGGCGTCACCAACAGGTCTCCGATACGCGAAAGCGTGGGTACCGGGTCATGCGTGCTGAGATCCAACAGGACGGTCCGCGGATCTTGGACAACGGCAATCGGCCCCAGTGTGCGATTGATTACGGCAGCCATTCTGCTTGCAGTCGTCAGGTCAGGATTGCGCAGACTGAGATGAAGGTTGTGTCGATGGCTCAGATCGAACGGCACTTCGCGTTCCACAACGGCACCATTGGCAATATGGCCACTGGTCGGGACATTGCGGGTGATGGAGGCCGCTGCGCCACGGGTACTGAAGGCATTGGTTGCCAAACTGCCTTGGGCCACCGCGTAAACCTCTCCGTCTGCAGCCATGAGCGGGGTGACAAGAAGAGTGCCCCCCGTCAGGGACGAGGAGTCACCCGCTGCGGACACGGTGACGTCAATCCGGTTTCCGCCATGCGCAAAAGCAGGCAGATCGGCTGTCACCATCACGGCTGCCACGTCATGAGTCTGAAGCTGGGTTTCCTGATCGCGAATGTTCACACCCAGACGGTTGAGCATCGAAATCAGAGTCTCTCGCGTAAAAATCGAGTTTGTCAGCCTGTCTCCAGTACCGTTAAGGCCGACAACCAGCCCGTATCCAATCAACTGATTGGTTCGTACGCCTTCCATGTCCGTGATGTCCTTGATGCGGACCGTTGCGGCCAGCGTCAGGGTGGGGACGAACAGGATCAAAACGCAGAAAAGCGCAGTCAGGCGCCAAAGATGAGGGAAACGAAGCGATAGGACAGACATGAAAATTCAGTGAAATCCTGACGGGTGGGGCTGTAACAAAGACCCTTCGCCGCTCAGGATGACGCGCTATCGTAAAGAAACACCTAACACAGGCGCTGAATTCTGCCCTTGGCGCAGAAATCGAAAAGGATGTTCGGGGTTGGCGAAACGGCTTGTGATGGCTATAAGCCGCGCGTTATCGCCCGCGGCTATCGATCGGACGTTGGCGGACTAGCAGGGATTGGATGCACATGATTACGCTGCCGCCGGATTATACCCCTTCCGACGAAGAAGAATTCATGAACCCCCTCCAGGTGGAGTACTTCAGGCAGAAGCTTCTGCGCTGGCGTGCTGACCTGCTGAAAGAGGCCGACGGCACGCTCGCCAGCCTTTCAGAAGGCGGTATTCATGAATCTGACATTACCGACCGTGCGAGTGTCGAAACGGACCGCGCTTTCGAGCTGAGAACCCGTGACCGAGCCCGTAAGCTAATTGCCAAGATCAATATGGCTCTGCAGCGCGTTGAGGACGGAAGCTACGGTTTCTGCGAAGAAACGGGTGAGCCGATTGGTCTCAAACGTCTGGAAGCACGCCCGATTGCCACGCTTTCCATTGATGCGCAGGAACGCCATGAGCGCATGGAAAAGGTACATCGCGACGATTAAGGGGGTTGCACTTGGCGAGCTGAGAGGATACGAAGCGCGCCAAGGCACCGGTATGCTGCTGTAGCTCAGTGGTAGAGCACTCCCTTGGTAAGGGAGAGGTCGCGAGTTCAATCCTCGCCAGCAGCACCATTTTTCCTTGTTTTTCAGAGACTTAAGATTTCAGCTTGTCTCACTTCCCCCTAACTTAGTGCTAGCATAGGGGCAGAAAACAAGGCTTTTACGCGTGGATAAGCATAGTTCTAGCGTAGTTTCCGCACCATATAATGTGTTCAAACAGACCGGCTCTGCTAACTGGTCAGTTCGTTTTTCGATTCCCGGACAGGGACAAATCCGAAAATCTTTAGGAACAAGAGACCGTCACGAAGCGGAAAAGCTTGCTCAGCGCTTCTATTATGAATCTCTTCTAAAAGCTGAGAGCGGTTTGAACGTCCGTGCGAAATCCATCTCACGCATCATCCAAGACTACATTGCCCATATGGAAGCGCGTGTTGCTCAAGCACGTATGCCTAGGCTCAGGACTCATAGCCAGAACATGATGGTTGCAGCGAGGCAGATGGCTGAGAAGAAGGCGGTCGGGCATCTGTCATAGCGGGTTGCGACCCGCCGCCAGTCCTTGAGCCTTCCGAAC
>Ga0157360_1000173_pt1 | contig 30209 bp, 33 predicted proteins | sample AttlaeALBM1_FD_111483 | JGI IMG/M metagenome (GOLD analysis project Ga0157360, IMG submission 111483) | Fungus gardens microbial communities from leaf cutter ant in Ribeirão Preto, State of São Paulo, Brazil - Atta laevigata ALBM1 | ecosystem: Host-associated > Fungi > Mycelium > Unclassified ...
AATACTGGATTGATTCTGGATCGATAGTGGCTCAGTCAAAGGTTTTCGCTAGATAAATCATATAGTTATGTAAGTTGTCGCGGAAAAAATGCACTACTTTTCGCGACAATTTACGACAAATCGCTACATATAAATCAATGACTTAGATACTCATTTCGACCTGTTTTTTACCACAAATCTCTATAAGAGACGGCCAAACCCTCCTGTTGTTAACAAGAATCAGAACACGTTAAATACACATTTCTAAAATACGTCGCATGGTTAGAATTCGAACTAAATTTGAATGTAAAACATTAAGCAAATTCAAAGGAAACAATTCTTTATAGCCTTACAGTGGAAATAAATGTGATTAAAAACTGTTTATCTGAATATTTTAATGAATATAAACCTTACGTTTGGATAAATATATTTATTTTTAACCTGATAATACAATTCGTTGCAAAAACGGACAACGATTAAGCTCAGTTTGATCACTTTCAAGAATGCTAAAGTGCAATATAAACATTCAATCTTTAGTTATGAAAATAAGAATTTTTATAAGTTTTCTAACTAAGTTCTCACTGAAAGGAAAGTGATATGTTTATTAAAGATTCAGTTGTATTCATTACTGGTTCAAATCGTGGTCTTGGAGAAGAGTTTGCTCGTGAAGCTATTAAACGTGGCGCTTCTAAAGTTTATGCATCATCAAGAGATCCTAGTAAAGTAAAAATTCCTGGAGTTATTCCAGTTCAACTCGATGTTAATGATCTATCTTCAATCACTGAAGCTGTTAAATTAGCTCAGGATGTTACCCTGTTAATCAATAATGCAGGTATTACAGATACTACTAAACTTCTAAGCGATTCGGGAGAAGAAGCTATTAAAAAACTTCTTGAAACTAATCTTTTTGGTCCTCTCAGAATGGCTAAAGCTTTTGCCAACATTCTGGAAAAAAACGGAGGAGGAGCAATCATTAATGTTCTTTCTGCCGCTTCTTGGATTGGGAACAAATATGTTCCAGCCTATGCGATTTCTAAGTCTGCGGCATGGTCTTTGACCAATGGTTTGAGGAAAGAATTTTTCGAACAAAAAACAAAAATTCTAGGTCTTCATTCTGGTTATATTGATACTGATATGAGTCAAAGATTGACTGAACATAAAAGCACAAAAAATCATGTTGTTTGTTCAGCTTATGACGGACTTGAATATAATAAAGATGAAGTTCTTGCTGATGATTATACTATGTATGTTCATGAGGGATTTAATAATCAAATTCCTATTTACCTGAAAGAATTGTCTTAAGAAATAAATTCTTTAAAACCACAAAGGCGCTCAAATTAGCGCCTTTATTTTTTAATGCAAAAGAACATTTAAATTAAGATATTTCTTGATCTTTTAAAAATAAGCTTACTTTGATAAGTTTTTTGTTTTTCTTCATCTACTCTAAATACAATTCTTAAACTTCTTAAGAATTAAACCATATAAGTGATGGAGGTTAAATGTCTGACATTCTTAAAACTATTATTGATTTTAAAGTTGATGAAATTGAACATGCAATGCAAAATGTTCCCTTATCAGTTTTAAAATGCTGTATTGATGAATATACTCCGCGTGATTTCGTTTCTGCTTTAGTAAATAAAAATGCATTAGGAAAAGCTGGCGTTATTGCAGAAATGAAAAAAGCCAGTCCTTCTAAAGGATTAATTCGCCCTGATTTTCATCCTGAAAAAATTGCTGCTTCTTATGAGGCTGGTGGCGCTGCTTGTTTATCTATCTTAACCGATGAGAAATTTTTTCAGGGGAGCGGTTCTCACGTTACTCATGCCCGTAAAAATTGCAGCTTGCCTATCCTTCGGAAAGATTTCATGATCGATCCCTATCAGATTTATGAAGCTCGCGCGTTAGGGGCTGACTGTATCTTGTTAATTGTTGCCGCTCTGGACGATTCACGGCTGATGGAACTCGAAGAACTTGCGTTTGATCTGGGTCTTGCTGTCCTGATTGAAACACATGATGCTGATGAACTGGAACGTGCCTTAAAGCTTAAATCACCGCTCATCGGTGTAAACAACCGTGACCTTCGTACCTTCAATACAAACATCGATACGACGATTAATCTGTTGTCTCAGATTCCTCAGGATCGAATTCTTGTCACTGAATCTGGGATTCGTACTCGTGAAGATGTCATTAAGTTACGCGAAGCGAATGTTCATAATTTCCTTGTTGGAGAGGCGTTCATGCGAGCTGATGAACCTGGTCAACAGGTTAAAATGTTGTTTGATCCGGTATAACTAGAGTTCTGTTTTGTTAGAAACTCTGGATATAAAATTATTATAAATTCGACAATAGATAACGCTATGTAGATTGCCGGGGTAACAATTACTCAGACCGCGACAATCTACAATAAATCGAATTTTTTGTTTCACTCCCTATTCACCTTCTCTTACCTAAAATCGCACACTTTGAGTTTCTTGATTAAAAAAACAGCTTAAAATTTTCCTCTCTCATATGGAGGAAACATGGACAATAAGCTTCTTAAATTTTTCAAGACTTTCAAAATCCCTATCATCATTATCATTTTCTTTGTCTTTTTTTCTTAAATGATACCTCAGTTACCGATTCCTATCAGGTAATAACGTTGGTTTGTGAGTTCGTCATCGCTTGTTTGATTTATAAGTCAGTGGGTGAACTCACTAATTCATGGGTAAATGAGTATGTGAAATATCGCATTAAGTATGAATGCGAATTTTATGAGATTTGCAACCTATTCATTGACGAATATAAATCTATCATTGACAGATACCTGAATCATAAAAACAGTAAAGAATTTAATATCAATAATTATAATGAAAATGTTAATGAATTAGAATTTCTCTCTGGAGAGATAAAAAATCAATATAATAAATTAGAACGGTTTAATAACTTCTTAGTTCAAAATATCAAATCGACTGATGTTCATTTTGAGATTAAACAATATTTCCGTGTTCATGTTTTAACTGGAAACGCTATCCAGCCTTTCAGAGACATCGGGTTAAACTTACATGAATATTCAGTTGAGACCAGTGAGGACGAAAAGCCGGAAGATGACCGATCTTCCAGACTAAGCAAACGGATAGCTTATCTGATCACTGACATCAGGAATAACATTGAACTGATCGAAGCAGTGATGTTTCAAACTCGTACTGTTGACTGAACACCTAAGGCGCTGAACAAGCGCCTTATCGCGTTAATCTGCCATCCCCTTTCCTTCCGCATACTTTGAGACTTCACTCAAACATCAGATGCTATGATCCCCTCTTCAAGGCATTAAAAAAGGCGCTCAGAGAGCGCCTTGAGGTTAAGCGGATAAACGACTGTCTGAATCAAACTGCCAGCAGCTTGAACGAGGAGACAGGTTATGACGTTCAGAAACGCCAGGGCATTGATAATGAATTGCCCTGGTATGTGATTTCAGAACGCCCTGGATCTTTTCTGAAAGATGTTTAGGATTGCGTTTCGTTCTCGCCCTGAACTCTGACGGGGTTGAATGAAAATAACGCCGAAACAGCCTGGCTAGTGATTGCTGACTCGAAAAGCCATTGTCATAACAGATATGAGTGATCTTAAGCGTTGAGTTAGCGAGAGCGCTCGCAACATTGATGACGCGGGAAAGACGAATATATTCGGAAAGCGTATAACCTGTGACCTCACGGAACAGGCGCTGAAAATGCCAGTGCGTGTAACCGCTGACTCTGGTCACATCTGCGGCCTGAATCTCAGTCTTGATGTTGTCATTGATCCAGCGAATCATTTCTATCACGGTGGAAAGACGGACATTTAACATTGCTTCGTTCACGGTGTGTTACCTCTTTGAATATTTTTCTTTATCCCTGGTTTCAATGTGAAATCACAATGAAAGGTCGATTCTGAATATACGAAAATTCAGAATTAGCATTGCGTGTTATTTTGCAATGTATAGATTGTCGCAAAACAAACTTTTAACAACTGTCATTCAGACGTGTGGAGACCATCGAAATGAATCGAATCATCGGAATATTATTATCCTGTGTTGGCGTGGTATTCTTAGCAGAATACTTTCTCACAACAGCACATCCTTTGGTGAACGATGTAGATATTAGAACAATTCACGAGGATATTAATAACGCTATTGAGGTTGTTACCGACTGTTTCGTTATTTTGTTTGGCCTTATCCTCTATACCAGCCATGACCATGAGACTCAAGCTCATGAATCTGTTGTAAAAACAGTCCATAACCTGACTGAGATTGAAGCGTCAAGTCTGGTTCGCGAGAGTAAATCTGGTTCATTTGAACTTGATGAAAGTTCAGTTGAAGAACTTGCTGTTCAGTATCAAATGGAATGCCCACACAGAAATGTTGATGACATTATCACTCTGAAAAGTCTTGAAATATCAGGTATCGCTCAGCTATTACCTTCTGAAGTGAGGCATTTATTTGAACCATTACTAAAAGAAAAGTTACTACTGATCGATGAAACAAGGATTGATAAAGAATGATTTTGAAAACCTGAGCTGTTTTTAAAGATTCATTTATAATGAAATTTATAAAAAAACTACTCAGGTAGTTAATCCGCTCAAATTGATCCGTAAAAAACCTTAGCTTAAGTAATACTTCTTTCCGTGAAATCTTAGCAATCCCGCTAAGATATCGCGACGGTGTATGAGGTAAATCCTTGTTAGCTAGATTGTTGGTAAATCTTTGATGTTGCTTGGCCGGATAATTTATCCGGCTTTTTTTTGCCTTAACTAAATCATCACCAGATTTAAAATAACGTTTATTTACTATCACGTCCGAACCATGATCGCCTGAAACTATCACTTCACGTTCAACTTTCAGACTCTTTATGATCGCTTTCTCGTTCTCTAATTCTTTCCAGATTGCTAACCAACGTGTAAGACGTTCAAGAGTAGACGTAGCGACGTTACTCGTCTGCTTGTGACGACTGAGAGTAAACATTGCATAACCGGTAATGGTCAGAACCACCTCGTCAACCCCATCACGGTTCATGATGCGTATGGAGGTTTGATTTATGCCAATCTCAAAACGGTTATCGTCGAGAAGACGAAAGAAATCTGATTTAGTCATAGGGTCCACTTGTAAACATTTTTGTTTCAGTGGCCATGCTAACCTTCAGAACTGACCTTGTAAACATTTTTGATGACAAGAATTCTCGTCTGTAACAAAGAGAATGGATCAGATGAAGTGATTTCTTTGAGAGAAGATGAAAAGAAGCTCATTTTGATACGAATGAGCTTGATAAGACAGGGATAATCACGAAACTGTCACGGCGGTGATAGTATGCACCTCATTGATATAGAGTTATCTTTATCCCCTTAACTCAACCGGCATTCCTTTTCAGGTTTGCCGGTTTTTTTAGTTCAATGTCAGATAACCTGCTACAGATGCCAGCCACATTACGTAAGCCCAGATAAAACCGATAGCGATTCGGTCAAGCGTTATTGAGAATCGGTTAACGTTAATCCAGGCGACATAGAGCGGTGACAGATAAAGAATCAATGTGATTCCGATAATGAAAAAGGCCTCATTCATATTCATCCTTATAATCTGGATCGATTTCCTTAATCCTGTCTTTTAGTTTTTTGTTTTCACTCATCAGATGCATCAGGTGTTCTTCAGCATCCATATAAATGTTCATGGTTGATTGCATATCCAGAGTAATTCTTTCAATCTCACGAAATGCATAGACACACAGGATCCCTAAAACCACTATGATTACCATTAAAACAGGTGACAATGAAAACATAAGACCTCTTTAAATGAGAAATGCCGGGTCTTTTGCAATTAAAAAATATTGCTCAGGTTCATCCGATGCATCACAGTTATAAAGAAATTCACTCCACAAAGGCATAAATTCCTTCCAGGTTTTAGGTTCAACCTTATTGATATTATTATCTTTAAGATCAGCGTGAATAACACGAATGTCTTTAGAATCAAAGCACCACTTTAAGCGCGACTCCCAGAAATTCGCCGCAAGAAGAGTAAGCGTGACTGATGGAACGACAAGATTAAATTGATCGAGGAAATAGAGGAAGAAATGAGAGGCAAGAAACTTAAATGCATCCTCATGACCAGGGACAAGAGAGGTCCAGACCATGCATTGAGCTGGATTCTTTGAAGGGAATTTTACGTTCGGGAAGGTGGCCGATGTGATCAATGGGCAATCGAATAGACGGATATAAAACAGCGTAACAGGTTCCGACTCCTCACTGATGAGACGAAACTCATTGCAGTAAACAGAACGAACGAGTCTGAAAGGTTTTGGGACAGGGAAAGAAGGAAGTGAAAAATTAGTTGAAGCATAATTCAGAAAACCTGCGGTGAGTTTTCGGTTTTCATCTGCATCATTGAGAAACGCGGTGATGAGTGAGTTATTCATTATTCAATCTCGCTAAAACTAACAGAGATTATGAATATTAAAGACGAGCATTACTAAAACTTATCAAGTTATGCGAAGTTTCTGAATAAATGTGAGCTTAAAAAAGCTCACATTTTGTTTTTTTTAATTCTGATATAGGTTAAGGCTCGAATTTTTATTGCGCACTCACGACAAATACTGATCCGTCCATCGTTCTCCAGTTTGTGCCGTCATAAGTAACAGCCTGTTGGCGTTGATTTGCGCCAGTATTATCGACAAATGCGTTTACAGTCGTTACATCACCTAAACTGGCTGTCGTATTGGCAAGCAAATCAGCAACGCGCCAATGTCCGATATTACAGAAACTTCCTGGTTGAAAAGGAACCCTCCCCTCTGTTCCGTTCAGACGTAGAACCATCTTTGAAGTATTCGCTTCTGTTACTGCCGTTGTGTAAAAATCTAAAACAGTATTATCACCATCCGCGATTATTCCGGCTGTGGTTGTTCCCCATCTGTTCACGCTTATGGGTGTCAGAAGGCCGTCTATCGCGTTTAAATCATCTGAACTGATTTCTGTCATCGACCAGTTAACGTAACTGTGTGTGCCTGCATCGATGCGTGTGGTTCCTGTTGAAAGGACATTGACACCCATTCGGCTGAAACCTGCCAACTGGACATAGATACGTGTATCTGAGGCGAACGGTTTTTCATAACGAACAGCGGTGATCCCTGATGTGTTTCCGTTACCGTGCCAGGTTACTGTACTACCAACAGCGCTCCTGTTCTGAATAGTAATGAAACAATCCCCTTCTAACCCCCCATTCGTCGAACTGGGTGTTGCGAATCCATTACGCGTAACGATATGGATCCTGAATTGCTCAGCCGTTGCCGCACCGACGAAATAACCTATGTTTATCCAAACTGCTGATCCGCTGCCTGAATTGGAATACATTTTCCCTGTGTAATTCAATGAGGATTGAAGCGCTGCATTCGCATAGATGCCATGTGAATAAATTGCGACCTGTCCAAACTCATAACTTGAAAGCGTATGGGTTTCATATTCTCCTGTAATGTTGTTCACGCTTTTATCAGTGAGAATGTCTATCCCTGCCCCGTTTGCATTGCTGCAACTGTACTGAGCTAAACGTGTCTGCCCCATATACAGGGGATTGGTGTTCGATTCCATCGCCAGATCATGTAAGGCCCATTCACCGTTAGTCAGGTTGCCAGGATAATCACAAAATTCGATCCAGAAGTTCCACATCATCGCCTGAGTACAGTGAGGAATGAAGAACACGCCAGCCTGATCGCTGTCAGCTCGGAAGTTCTGAATGGTACTGTTCGAAATCTCAATCGCTGTTGAGTGGTCCCATGATGCTTCTCCTGATGCCAGAACGCGGATCAGGTTATCGTGTCCGCGCTGGGCGTAAACCTGACTGAATTTTGAATCGAGTGTGTCAATCAACTGGAACATGCGTCCGTAAACGTCCTGAATATACATGTTGAAAACGCGGACGTGTTGCCCTTGCGTGACAGAATTTCTGAAGAAATGTCGAATCACCGTATCGTTTGCGAGTCCATCGCCTTGAATCTGGAAGTTCCCGATCTCTGTCCAGCGAGCGACGACATCAAAAACAATGGAATCAGCATCTCCGATTAACCAAAGCCTCGTTGCATTGTTATATCCCAGTTGGTCATGGCCTAAACCTACACAACGAAACATCGGAATTTGATCGGTGACGGCTGGCATTGATGAAATCGCGAACTCACCCGCCGGAAACTGAATCCCGATCCGCTGGAAGATATTTCCGCTTCCTGTATACCAGTTGAACATAGCGGTTACAGCATCAATGCAATCTGTTGTACCATCCGCGATCGCACCGAACATCGTTACATCAGCTTTTGCCGGGTCAATGTATCGCTTCCAATGAAAATCATCATTGACTGACTGGATCATTCCGCTGTCGCTTGTTGCTGAACCTGCAACAGCAACAAAAATCCCGCCTCCATAACCTGTACCAGTGTTATAAGAACGCAGAAAAGCAAATTGCCCCGCTTCAACAGGTACAATATTTGCTAGCCCCGCAAAATCATCACTCACATAGGCGATGTTGTTGAGCTGGTTAAGGGTGACATAATCATTGAGGTCTACCGCATCAGCACCCGCGACATTCCCCTTAAAGGTTACATCAGCATTATCAATATCGATCGTATCAAGGATTGCTGCGAAATCATTCGTGTTACCCAGCTTATCAGCTTCAGTTGTTGCTCTGTCAGCTTCAGAGGTGGCAAAAGTAGCGCTGTCTGCTGCTGCCGCTGCACTGGCTGCTGATTGAGTAACAGCATCACCAATCGAATCAGCCGAATTTTGAGATTGTGTTGCACTTACTGCGGAGGCTGCGGCGCTGTTTGCTGCATCAGTAGCACTTTGCTGGATGGTACTTACTGAATTTGCTGCGTCTGTTGCTGAAGCTGCTGCGGCATCTGCTGAAGCCTGGACTGCCTCTTCTGAGGCTTCCATTCGATCAGCAATAGCATTCGCTGCATCTAAGTTTGTGGCATCAATTCCGCGAGAAACTTCTAGCCAGCTCGGACCTGTAAAAGAAGAACCATCAGGAAGATTGACTGTGATCTCATAAGAGGATGAATAGACCTGAAGCCAGTTATCCTTATCCAGATTCAATCCACGGATCGCGCGAGTGCTCTGATAAATGAGCTGCATCGGCACCGATACCATTTCCCCAGATGGCACAGCACTATAACTAACATCTTCTGTTGTAGGTCCATCGAAGGCATCCACCAGCGTTAAAGCCGTGTCACTCTCAACTGAAATAATGGGATAAGTGTATGTCGTCCCACCGATCACAAACAGGATGAAATCACCTGAACTGAGATCAGTCGTAAACGTTGTGCCTGAACCTGTAACTGAAGTTGAGGCATTCGTTACTGATAAAGTACCTACTGACATTATCGACCCCAGGATTTAGACGTAAAAAAACCCGCCGAAGCGGGTTTCAGTTACCTTAGAGAGAATTTGATTTATCCCCAGGACACCATTTCAGCAGCATCAAAAACAAAAATGTTTCCCACAAAGTTCGCCTGAAACGGTCCGCCGCGACTTGTCCAGCGAATACCAATCGTTTGAATTGAAAGTTCAGTCGCGGGGATATTAATGCTTACAAACTGTTCAATTGTTGCTCCACCTGAAGGAGGATTACCTGTATCGAATGAAAAAACAACTTCACCTCCTTCATTAACAAATTCAATAACATTACGTTGAGATTGAGTGAACCGAATAGGATCTGAAAAAGTAAGGCGACGTTCAACCTGAGAACCAGGGAAACGACAAACAGGATAAACTTCATTTTGAACGATACTATTTGGATTATTCGCAGCGCCAATCTGTAAACTTTGGATAGAGTCAGAACCAATAAAATTTGACATATCGAAACCTCATAAATTAATCCCAAACAACTGAGCTTGCTGATTTGAATATTAAAACTACCCCTGTAAAAATAGCTTCAAATGCACCTCCTCTTGAAGTCCATCTTACGTATAAAGTTTGTGTTACATCATAACTTGTGGCTGGAATATCTCCTGAAATACTCTGAGGTAAAGTATTCCCGCCACTTGGGGGGTTTCCAGTATCAAAAGAAAATATTACAGTCCCGTCATCTGAAACAATCTGGATGACGTTTCTTTGAGACTGAATAAAATTAACTTTTTCAGTAAAAGTAACTCTTCTGGTAAACGGAGCGCCAGGGAATGAGCAAATTGGATATAACTGATTTTGTACTATCGCGTTAGGATCATTTGCTGCTCCAATAACTTTAGAATCTATGGCGTCAGAACCGATCATGAGATCACCCTGAATATTTTCTGCGCGCAAGTTTTCTACAGTACAAGTCTGATCGACTACGACATTTGAAAGTTGTCCATTCGTCGCTATCACTGTTCCGCGAATGGTCACATTACTGAATTCAGCCCCACCATTTTTATTTATGCTCCAGCCTGTTGAACCCGAAACATAATTATTTGACTGAATGAAATCACCGATTTTCGCGTTAGTGATGGATGCATCCTGAATGAATGCCTGGTTGATAAATGTTTGACCATTAAAAACACTGAACGCGAGTTGATAGGCATCAGGAGATCCACCTGAATAAATACCAAACTGATCCGCGCTGAAAACGACCGTTGAACGATAAGTTCCTGTCGTGTCAGGCGCGATCCCGATCGCCATTCCTGCTGAATAAAACGTACTGTTCCGCGTCACACCGACTTCTAAACTGAACGTCGCTGTGGCTGTTCCATCATCAGTAACGTTCGCCATCAGTTTTTCATCGATGAGGGCTTGAGTTTCTCCGATTTCGGCGGTGAGCTGCGTTTCAAGGTCCGCTAAAGCCTGCGTCTGATCGGCTACTGTCGTGCTTACCGTGAGGATTTCAGCTTTAACTTCCCCATACTGGGCAAACTGACGATTAACCGTCGCATTGTTAGCAAGAGCATTCTCAAGGATCGCAGCGGCATTATCAGCAAGATTTCTATTAATCGCCTGAAATGTGGGTGATGCCTCAATCTGATTACTGATATCACCGATGATATCGGGGATGTTTTCAGACGCCTCACCGTGAACCCAATCCGTGTAATCAGATTCATTCCCTGTTTTATCCACCAGCTTAGCCCGGAACCAAAATCCCTGACCTGACAACAATCCTTGCATGACATAAACATGACTGGGATAAGCGACATCTGAGAGAAGAAGCGCATCAGTTCCATCAGGATTAGTGGCATATTGGATCGTTGTCTTGAGCGTGTCCTCTGTGTTATCAGGAAAACTCCAGGTTAAGGTGATTCCCCAGACAACATCCGTTGTCGCACTGAATCCCAGAGGGACAGGCGGATTACCGACTTTGCCGGTTAATTCAACTGCATCTGAGGTTGTCCATCCCGACGAGATTTCAGCCGCATTGATCGCCCTGACCCTGACGACATAAGTTCCTGTGTAGATGGCTGGGATCTCAAATGATGTTGTCGATGTGCGCGGAACGTTGATCCAGTTGCTTGAATTTCGTCGCCACTGGGCTTCATACGCAAGCGCATTATCTGTTTTGTCCCACTGAACACGCATTGTCTGAAGGCTGATGCCCTGATTCACAACGCTGTATTCGTCGATCACAATGTTCTGCGGGGCGTTCTGTGTCCCTGCGGGGATGACGCTTATCGGTCTGGATTCAAGCTGAGCACCATTATCGATAGCATCATATTTACTAGGATCATACGTACTGCCGGTAATACTGAAATTTCCATCATCCGACATCGAGATCATTGAAACGCGGTAGAGCTGCGCGAGCACCTCCGTAGACTCAACCACCCACACTGATTCAGCCTCAGGTGTTTCAGAATACGCAACAGATACCGTAATGATGTTTTCGGCGATCGACTCAATGGTTCTCGCCTCAGAAATCCCTGAGGGAAGGTTTAACTGAAGGCGGTCTCCCTCAACCGCGTTCGGTGTCCTGTCCAGCGTGATGACCCGACCGTTCACAGAGGAAATGCGACCCCCGGCAACACGGCCAGAAAGATACTCATCCGCCACCGCGATGATATAACCTGGTAACGGAATATCCCCGTCAAGACCGACCTGAAAATTAACGACCCTATCCTGAACGTTAGTCAGGATCCCCCAGCGCCCTCGCCTGTCAGCCTCACTTTGCCGGGTACAGGCTATCGCGGTAAGCTCTAACTGATTAAAGGTTTTATAACGCGTGACTAAATCGGCCTCAAAGACAGGCTGAACCGCATTCGCATAACCATTATCAGGATCGGAATAGGAGACCAGGGCTGAGGTATAGCGGGTTTTAGTGTTTGAGCTGGAATAAGCGAACTGGCCATCAACGACATTCGCGTTTGTGTAGTTGTAATCGACATCACGCGGCATATCAGCGAGGGCAACAATCTGATCACCTGCCCAGTAAGTCATTCCACGGAATATCGCCGCAAAATCCCGGAATACTGTATAGGCATCAGCGCGGGTCTGAACGTACACATCACATTTAAAACGCGGTTCTGTTCCGCTGCCGCCTAACCCGTCTGGCACGAGTTCATCACAGTATTGGGCGACGGTATAGAGATTCCATTTATCGATATTGTCGACGGTCAGACGATCGCCCAGACCGAACCGATCAGTCACCACCAGATCGTAAAACACCCACGCCGGATTATCAGTCCAGGCGAATTTAAATGTGCCGTCCCATGTTCCTGTATAGGTGCGTGTATCAGGATCGTAATTGTCCGGTACACGGATAATACGTCCTTTAGGTTCACACGTTATCTGAGGAACGCTCCCGTTAAACTGGCTGGAATCAAATTCCATGTACAAAAGCGCGGTATTTGGATAACGCAATTTCGCATCGATAACCTCTGTGTAACTTTCAAGGGTCATCGTGTCGCCAATTCTGGCACTGTTCTGAACAGGCGTGGTTCGGGTCAGACGAACACTCCAGGTCGAACCATCCTGAGGGAGATCGATGCGATGGCTTCTCTCATAACCTGTAGTCGTTTTGCCAGTAACAGCGGTATCAATGACCGTGTTGAACGGGCCGCCGTCAGTCTGAACCGCTATCTGATAAGAGATCGAGTAACCGTTTAAATCGCCGTTGGTTTCCTGTTCAAACAAGGCTGGCCACTGAATACGAAATCGGACGGCTGAGAGCTGCGCGTTTGTGAATGTTCGGGTAAACCCTGCATCCTCAGTGATGTTGGTTCCAACAGCGATTTCGTTTTCTGTTCCTGGCAATCCCTGAATATAAGTCTGGTCCTGAGTGCCGGATCGGAATTCCCAGCTCACACCGCTGAAATTGCTAGAACCATCCGCATTCAGTAACGGCGTTCCATCGAGAAAGATGTTTTCGCCGGTCAGCTCTCCGGCGAACTCACCCTCACCTAACGCGAGAAGGATTTTTTCTTTTGCGACTGACTGGAGATCATCCGGCTGTTCGACAGGTGTTCGTGTTGAGGATGAGCCGCCCTTTCGACCTGAAATTTTCTTAGGTTGGTTCATATTGCGCCCATAAAAAAAGGCCGCTGAGCGGCCCGTTCGGATGAGGGAGGTTATTGCTGATCTTCGACGTAAATTCCGGCTGAGATAATCGCGCCACCGATTCGGCGCTGGCCATAGAGCAACGGAACCGGATAACCCTGAGAGGCGGTGTTTGTCGGCTGGCCAAAGGCGTAGGATGGAACGTTATCGGCATCGTCTTTATAAGACAGCCCTGAGGCCTGAGGGGAAAGCAACTGAACCACGCCGCCCAGACTGACGGCCACACCGACATTAAAAACAAAGTTACTTCCGGCAATCGCCGATCCCCAGGGCGCAAAGATCGCTATCGCAATCAGGGCAACACCGATAATCGTCTGTAACAACCCGGCGCGTTTGCTGCCGATGATGACTGGAACGATTCTGATCACATCACCAGATACCGGCTTTTTCAGTTCATCGAATCCGATATTGGTCTTACCTTTGAAAACCGAAAACGTCAGTCCGCGCTTTCGGCTGGAAATCATGTATTTCTCAAATCCCTGAATCGTGGCGGCTAAGGCGGGGGCGGCTTCCTGTGTTTTAGAAATCAGGCGATGATGAACTTTCCCGAATGTTCTCCCTAAGACGCCACCTAACTCAATGCGAGTCATGATCTCGTTCATGCATGGCCCTTATTGCTGGTCTTCGATATAGATCCCGGCTGAAATGACCGCGCCACCGATGCGACGCTGACCATAAAGAAGAGGAACGGGATAACCTTGTGCGGCGGTATTGGTTGGCTGACCGAAGGCATAAGACGGCGCATTATCGGCATCGTCTTTTGTGACGAGTCCGCCAGGCTGGGGAGACATCATCTGAATCACGCCACCGATAGCGAGCGCTGCACCAAATTTCGCGATGCCCAGTCCGACCGCTGACGCTGTACCACCTGTGAAATAAGAAATTGCCGCACCGACGACGACGAGAACCGCGCCGATAATGGTCTGAAGAAGTCCGCCGCGCTTGCTGCCAATAATCACAGGGACAATTCGAATCGTTTCACCGGACACCGGATAACCCAGCTCATCAAATCCGATATTGGTCTTGCCACGAAAGACAGAGAACGTCAGGCCTCGTCGCTTGCTGGTAATCATGAACGACTCAAACCCTTTGACGGTTGCCGCCAGCGCCCTCGCCGCCTCTGATGTTTTTGAAATGGAACGATAGTGAACCTTGCCGAATGTCTTTCCCAGAATTCCGCTCAGTTCTATGCGCGTCATTACCTCAGACATTTTTTCACCATAAAAAAACCCGCGCGAGGCGGGTTGTTAAAACACTGTGCTTTTCGGCTTGCACGACACCTGACTGAGTGGCGGCGGTTTCCCGCCGCCGTCAGCCTTTATCAGTTAAGTTCGTAGTTCAACATGGCTGAAACCTCTATTCCCTCCGCTTTCAGGTGGAAGTCACAAAGTCTGTCTCGTTCCATTCCAATAACACAAAGGACGGTAAGACAAATCACAACGGTTATCACTGTGAGTTTGTTTCGCATATTGAACCCTCAAACGTTGACGCATTAACGATAAAGGGCTACTCTCATGTTGTCGAAGCATGAAGTCGCCCCAGTTGAGTTGAAAAATTCGCTGGGGCTTTCTTTTGCCTGCCGATCACACTTGCTCACGGCAAACAGCCGAAAGCACAGCGACAAAATTATAACACTTTCAACGACTAAAAATCTCTTCATTATTAATCTTTTAAGTGTCAAACCGTGCGAAAAACGCTCATCGTCACTCTTTGTATTTTTCTGAACATTATTCGCACAGATTGAGATCAATTAACAGATTCAGCTCACTATACTGACCTCAGTCGCTTCCGCCCCCTTTACAGGAAGTTGGCTACCTCAACTCATAGAGTCTTCGCGTGAATGTGTTAATCAAAAGCCCCCGCTGAATTCCGAACTCTGCGGGGCTTTTTTTATCGTAATTTTTCATGCCTCACGATTTTCATGGTTCTCTCTCGCCAGTATCCGCCGTAAGGCGTTCTGTTACTCAGTCGGCCATAAAGATGGTGAAGCATCATGTTTTTCTCAAGCATGATCCCCGCATGGTTCCATTTCTTTGACTGAATTTGCATCATGATGAGGTCGCCAGGCTTTGGCGGACCTGTAAACTCTCTGAACCCGCACGCATACCAGTTATCGCGATAAAGATTTTCAGGGTATTCATCCTCCCACCACGGAAAATCAACGCGATAATCGGTCAGCTCGACGCCGTGAACCTGTCTGAAATAGCTCATCACCAGGCCCCAGCAATCGGAATGACCCAGGACAAACGGACGTTCCAGAAGCGGGAGTTCGCCGCGAGGGTAAATCATTCTCAGATCGCCCTCTGGCCAGCTCACAATGACCCAGGGAACGCCACTGTCATCACACATCGCCTCATCGAGCTTACTGGGTCTGCTGGTGGCATCGGGATGACTATGCACGATAGCGGTAATGAAACCTTCCTCTTCAGCCTGGGCAAAATCTTTCGGCGCGAGAATAAACTTTTCTGATGGGGTTTGAGAAAGGTTTCGGCATGGCCGGTAATGTTCTTTTTTGTCTTTGAGGATCACCACACCACAACATTCAGCCGGATAATCACGCTTAGCATGATCGAAAATCGCCTGAGTAATTTCCTGATTCACCGTTTTTTCTCATAAAAAAACCCGCTTTCGCGGGTTTGAGTGTGTATGTCTTTCAGATTTCGTCTTTAGGATGAATGAGTTTATCGATAAACGATTTCACCATTCTGATAAACACTTGTGGCTCTTCGATAAAGGGTAAGTGACCTGAATCCTCAAAACAAATATGAACGGATAACGGGATCTGTGATGAAATATAATCACTTGCCGCTGGGGTACAGACCCAATCGTAAGCTCCTGAAATGATCAGGGTTGGTGCGACAATATCATAGATGAATTCGTGAATATCATAATGCGGAAGAATGATATGAACAAAGTGATCCATCACCTCCGGTGAACGGCGAGTGAATGACATCACTTTTTGAAACTTATCCATGTGATTCGGTGCCATATAATAAGGACCGACTTTCCTGAAAAATTCTTGCCTCAGATAACTCATTTCATCGTAATCAATCGTTCGTCCCATCCATTCACAATTCTTTTTCGGTGACAAAGTGAAATTCTTTGCACCTGAAAAGAGATCATGAGCGAGTTGAACCACCTCTTTCGGGGCGCGATCTTCCAGCATCGGAACATTCTCTTTCAATGTCTCTGAAGGGGAAAAGGCTTTTCCTGAGCTGGTGTTGCACAGGATCAGACCTTTAACGACCTGAGGATGATTGATAGCGATGATTTGTGCGACAAATCCACCCGCCGAATGGCCAAAGATAATCGCACGTTCGAGACCAATCACCTCTATCAATGCCCGAATATCATCAGCAATCTGTTCGAGCGTGATGGTTTCGAGCGGGACTTTCGCTGACAGACCCTGACCACGTAGATCGACATAAATCAGGTTGTAGTTCACTGCCAGTGGATCAAGCCCCTGGCGAAGATAGCCATGATCGAAACCCAATCCACCATGAAGACAAATGATGGTTTCTCTTTCATTGAGCTGTGGCGTACTGGCATCGAGCTGTTCACCTACAACATCAAAAAAGATTTCTGTCCCGTTGATAGTTGCGAACATTAAAATTCCCCAGTCTCATTCTTTTTAACATACGACGAGACAGAACGAATGAAGCCGGTCCGGTTCTCTTCGAACGAAACATGACAGGAATTATCAAATTCAACATACATTGAATTTTTGATCTGAGACGCGATGAAACGTGCGCCACTGGGAGGCGTCAGCCAGTCATGTTTACCCGCAATGACGAGCGTGTTCAGCTCGATGTTCTTGAGCTGATCGCGAACGTCATAGGTCTTGTAAATATGATTAACAAAACGATCCAGCATAGGCAAAGCAAGACCGGTATAGGAAAAGACCCGTTTGAAGTTGTCCATCTGGAAGGTGGACAGGAAATAAGGTCCGACCTTGTGGAAACACTCATCAACGGTTTCAGGCGTGATGATGCCCTGACCGTAAACCTTAATGCAGGCCTGAACGACATCTTCAGGCGCACGTTCGGCGAGTGTGGGGTTTGGTTTGCCTTCTTCGATGATTTTTTCAAAGCTGGGCGCGGTATTGACCAGAATCAGTCCTTTCAGCTTTTCAGGGTAACGCAAGGCGAAAATCTGAGAAACGAACCCACCCGCACAATGGCCTAATAGATAGACTTTGTTCAGGCCCAGAACATTCATGAATTCACAGATATCATCCGCCAGGGATTCAAACGTGATCTCCGATGCATCCCCTCCGGTCCGGCCTGAACCGGGTAAATCCAGATAAATGACCTGCCCTAACATCGTCAGGATGTCGATCCCGCACCGTAAATAGCCGTGGTCGAAACCGGATGCACAGTGGACCGCCAGAAAAACAGGTTTTTCCTCAAGCTGAGGTGTTGACCCATTATGACCTTCACCGACAATATCAAAGAAAATACGTTTTCCATTTACATTAACAAACATATGTACCTCAAATGTAATGGGGTCAGGATTGCTTTTCCGATAACCCATCAATAAAACGCATCACCAGTTCTTTAAATTTGTCGTGTTCCTCAATAAACAAAAAATGTCCTGAGTGTTCAAATTCAACGAGTGATGCACCCTGGATTTTGTCCGCGAGCATCCTCGATGAGAATGGCGGACAAGGCCAGTCATAAAAGCCCGAACAAATTAATGTTGGCGCTTTAATGAGACTCACTTTCCCGGCGGAATTATAAAAAGGCATCAGATGACGGAAATAATTAATCAAATCAATATTTCGCATCGTATAACCGAGAATGTGTTGAAACTGTTCCCGATTCTCAGGAGCGAGATAATAAGGACCGACGCGCAAGGCGTAATCATTAAACTCTTCCAGAGAAATCGACCCAGGATTGAAAAAAAAGTTATGCGCCATCGGAAGAAGCTCTTCCGGCGCAAGGTCTTTTAAAGACGGGGAACGACTCAGATCATCGCCCTCACGCGGTAAAACCGTTAAACCCATTGAACTCGACACCAGAATCATCGCTTTCACGCGTTCAGGGTGACGAACCGCGAGACTTTGCGCGACAAAGCCTCCTGAGGCATGACCAAAGATGATCGCGGATGGAATACCTAAGCCTTCCATCAGTTGATCCACGTCATCGGCCATCTGGTCAAAGGTAATCGAGGTTAATTTCACCTCAGGTGATCGCCCTTGTCCGCGCATATCGGTATAAATCAACTGAAAGTGTTCAGCGAAATCATAAAAGCCCAGCCGAAGATAGCCGTGGTCGAAACCCATTCCGCCATTCAGCATAATCATGACCGGTTTTTCCGGCAGACTGATCACATCGGCATCGAGGCCGGAACCGTCTACATCAAAGAAAATTTCCGTATCATTGACCTTCGCGAACATAGAAACCTCTGTTTTGGGTATGACTCGATAATAAGAAGGAGGAGAGAGATAACTGATCAGACTGAGCGATTTTGGATAAGTTATGTTCTTAAAAGCGGAGTGCCTGGGAAACCACCAAACGACAGCGGATTATCTGCCCCGAATCGTAACTTGCAGCCCGTTACACTCCCTGAACACACGTCAAGTGCGGGATCGTCGACAGGATTATTAAATTTGTCGAAATAGTTGGTTCCGGCATAATCACAGCCATCGCCTGAACGGTACTTTCCGCGCATACACCAGGTGCAAACGGCATGAAGCTGACGGGTCGGGATTTGCAGTCCCTGGAGATCCATCGGACTCGACAGCGTGAATTCGACCTGAATTTTTGTTTCGCTGCTTTTACTGTCGATATAAAAAACGCGAAGCTTTTCCTGAGTCGGATCCGCTGTCGGATTGCCGTCTGTAAAATTTTCTTCATCGAGATATTGCGAGAGCGTGTCGTGAATGGATACTTTCGCCTGAAGCATGTCCTGAAACTGAAGACAGAGCGCGGTGATCGAGCCGTTGAGGTTGGCGACGGTTAACTTTGGTGACGGGGCGCTTCCTGTCGTGGACACCTCAAGGCCTTCTATCTTGCAGGGCCACGCGGAATATTCGAGACCTTGCCACCAGACAGATTTAGCCGGAAGTTGAGACTCATCACCGTTCGCGGCGAGAATTTCCTCTTCGGTATGGGGGATGTTATGGGAGTGGAATCGTAACACTTCATCGACGCCGAACGCGGACCCGTCCACCTCATAGAGTCGGATTTCATTTCCGGGTTCCAGCTTCTGATAATCGCTCGTTAAACTCATGGTGCAAACGCCTGGGTAAAAGTTGCGGTCAGTTCAAAGAGACCCGCACCGAGAGCGGTCGGGTTATAGGAGGCGCATCGGTAGAGGCCCAATGACTCTGAGGGAGGTTCCCAGGCAAACGCCTGTGTTCCGCCTCGCTCATCCAGAAAGGTTTTAATTTCCTCTATAAAGGCCTCAGTACCGGTAAAGGTCAGGTTCCAGTTCTGAGAGCGGGTATTGAGTCCGTTTCCGGCGACCTGCTGATAACCGTCGCCGAACTGGATCGAGCGAACATTGAAAGTCATGTCGCCCGATGCGTTAATTCGTGGGCACCAGGTGAACGTTTCGATGGCCATAGAGCGCCTTTATTGAGACGAAAAAAAACCGCCAGGCGGCGGTTTGTGATTGTCTGAGAGGTCTAGCGAAACAATTCTCTGTCTTCTTCAGGTAAAAGAGAAAGTAACGCGTCTAAAGAAATATCTGAATCAAAATCGATATTGTTTTTCCTCAGGAATTTCTGAACCTTAAGTTTTTGCTCAAATAATCCCTGCATTTCTGTTTCAAGCGGCGAATGTAAATACTGAACACCATCGGGATCCCACATATTCACTCCTTAACAAAAGAGAGACAGTTAGATTTCACCTCAAATGCTATGCCTGTCGGGAATGATTACGGATCAAAGTAAGTGATTTATCGCCTTCCTTTGACCACACGACCAATATCCCCATCGTCTCGCAGATCGCGAGACAGATTTTGTTTATAGCGTTCATCAACAAATCGTCCGATCTCATTACCGAACTGACGCCAGTCAGCCGCGTTGGTGGTCGACTGTGAACCGGAATCGGAGATCGTGATATTGACCTGAACACCGCCGTTCGGTGATTGCGTCCCGGAATTTAAACCGCTGGCTTTGACACCTAACGAACCATCCGAGGCGCGTTGTAACGGAATGATCGCCTCAGGTCCATCCTCCCCCATCAATCCGGCACCACTGGCAAACCGAAACAGCGTCGGCGAGCTGAAGATCGAATTACTGAAGGCGCTGAGACCTGCACCATAAACCCCGCCTTTCGCGTTCGCCGTCGCGGTTCCACCAAACAGGCCTGAAACACCAGAGGCGAGAGAACTCAGTAATCCCCCTGCACCGCTAAAGAGCTGAGAGGCGGCGGCCTGAACCGCTACTTTCTCAATCATCTGGAGGACAGAGACACTCCACTGTTTCCAACTGACCGTATTTCCCTCTAATGCTGAATTGACGTTATCAAGCGCACTGTTCATCGCTGAGCTGACATCATTCGAGACTGTCGAGGAGATGTCCGAGGTCTGGTCGACCCAGTTCTGATAACCGGCTGTCGCACCTGCCAGCCAGTCAGATTGAAGAGCGTCAATTTTTTTATAGTAATCCTGCTGGCTGGCGATGCGAGTTTGTAACGCCTGATTCAATGCGCTGGTTTCTCTGTCATAAACACTCTGATTGATGTCGCCGGCTGAACGTTGACGGTCCAGATCGCGTTGCTGAGACAGATAATCCTGACGAATACTGATGATGTCCTGAAGACGTTGTTTTTCCTGATCGCCTAAACCGAATCCGCTGGTGTTGATGTCGTTTGAGGCTTGTGCGTTGGCATTTGCCTGATTGAGATTGTTGATATATTGCTGAACGGCGAGATTATCCTGATTGGCTTTCTTGATAGCATTAAGCCTGTCAACTTCGGTGGCCAGATCGGTGAGCCGTTTAGCCTGAGCGGTGCTGAGTCCTTTTAAATTTCCGCTTTCCAGGTTGAAGTTCAGTTTCTGAAGCTCAGTGACCTGTTGTGTTTTCCGACCTGTCGTGTCGATCAGTGCAATCTGACGCTGATATTCCTGAGTGGCCGATTTAAACGCGCTGGCGAGCTGCTTCGCGGCCTGATCTGCGCCATTGGTCTGACCATGATTTGAAAAATCGTTTACGGTTGCCTGTTGCATCGGTAACTGAATATTCCCCAGCGGTAAACTGTTTGCGCCGGAATTCTGCTGGTTGTTAAATCCAACATAGCCTCCGGCCTTGAACCTGTCCGAAACCGTTGAGAGAAGCGAGATAAAGTTTGCTGTCCTCGCGGCAATTGAACCCAAATCGGCCACCAGCGAAGCCACACCACTGACGAGTTTTGTCAGACCCTGTAACACGGTTGGATCAGTAAATGTTTTACGTAACTGATCGAGACCGTTCTGAAGCGGACTGAGATCGACATTTGCCAGCCCTGCGGAAATCTGGGTTTTTAAGCCATCGACCTGAGCGGACAGATTCTGGAAAAAGTTACTGACCTTCACCAGATTTTGAATCTGGCTGTCATCAGGTGCTATGCCAAAATCCTTCGCTTGCTGTTTGAACTTGTTCAGTTGTTCATTATTGTTTTGCAGCAACGGCAACAGGCGCGAACCGTCATTCACCAGACTTTCGAGAATGTTGGTTTTTCCGGCCTGAGAGATATTTGAATTGTTTAGTGCCGTGCCGATCTGCTCAAGAATTTTATCAGGTGATAATTTCTGGAGCTTCTGGGCAGACAAACCCAGTGTGTCTAATGCCTGAGCTGCATCCCCGGATTTATTCAGGACCGCATCACCGAGTTTATCGTTGATGTCTTTAAAAATGTCGGATATCTGGTCTCCGGCAAGTCCGGCCCGCTGCGCGGCATATTGCCACTGAAGGAGGGTCTGAGTGGAAATGTTCAGGGATTTCGCCCAGCGATCGGTTTCGGCAACCTGATCGGCGGTGTTTTTCACCATCGCAAGGGTGGCCGTCCCGACCGCTTCGGCGGCGGTGACGGCTGCGGCTGCGGCACCGGCAAGCGCTGCACCGGCTTCAAGCGCGGCGGCTTTGGTTTTTTTGCGCCAGTCATCCGCCGATCGTTGTGCTTTGTTCATCCCCTCGATAAACCCGCCAACTTTGGCGATGAGGTCGATGGTTAGTGTTCCGAGGGATCTCGCGGCCATACTTACCCCATAAAAAAACCGCTTACGCGGTGATGTTACTGAGTGATTAACCCCAGGTGCTCATGGCCTCCTTGAGCGAAATGGGTTCTGTGGGTTCTGGTGTTGGTTCGTTAAAGTGTTCAGTGAAATCGGTTGGTGAGAACGGCGGAGTTTTGCTGTCGCGGTTGACGTTGGCCATCACGCTTGAAATCACCCCACTCGCCCATTCTGTTCTGAGACCGGCATTTAATGAGCCATAACGATTACGGTAAAGCGCCCAGATCTTAAATTCTCTGAGACTGAGATTTTCCTGAGCGATTGCGATAGTGTTACCACCAATCCCATTCAGGACGAGTTCGCACCAGAATTCTTCTTCTTCACTGAGCTGGTGTCCTTTCCCAAATCGTTGACCTCCTGAATCGCGAGAAGCAGCGCGATAGTTAATGCGCCATCCAGCGACCCACGTTCTGGATCGGCCTCACCTGTTATATCGTCAGGCGTGAAAATCGGCTTGCCCTGCTCATCACAGATTGATGCGGCGATGCGTCCGGCGATGCCGTCTATCTTGCCACCAATCGCCATGATGTCAGAGGTCGCGGTTTGATAACCCATAGGCCGAACAAAGACCGTCGCTTTAAACGTATCCTCGCCCTGTACCCATTCAATTTCTTTTTCAACAGGTCGCCCGGTAAACGCGCCCAAATCTTTCAAATTATCAATTGTAAGCTTCATCGTGTCCCATAAACGAAAAAACCCGCCGAAGCGGGTTGAGATTTTCAGATTTACAGTGATTAGCTGGAATAAATCACGTTATTTTCATCATGCAGAATAAAGGAAAACTGTTGTCCGCCATACTGCCAGAACGGAACTTCAATGATCGCATTCTTATGTTGCGAAACAGCCTTAACAAAACGCTGAGCATCATTAACAAATAACACATCATTTCGACCGCCTGTTGAACGACTCAGGGCAAAACGCTGAACTTTCCCATCGTCAAAGCGAACAGAGGCATAACATCCATCATAACCACAATCAAACTGGCCATCGGTTGTATACAGATAAACATCTTTGGTTTTCGCGTTCTTTTTTCCGTTCTCACCGTGTACAGCATAAGAACGATAATTAATGCTTAAATACGCGCCTTTGTTATAAGGAAAGTTAAACACTTTCTTGTTCAGTGATGCGTTTGAACTGTATTTTATATATGTACCGCGTAAATCGTCATGTTCAAAATGAACACCCCAGTGTTTCACGGATTTTTCGACACGGGTTACAGATTTAACAGGAAGCGTATAAGCAAGGTTATCGATTTTATCGGATAAAGAAGCTTGTTTAGTCGTATCGGGTAGATAGTTTGACGGAACACTATCAGTTGCCATCAACTTATTTAAACCCAGACCCAATAAAATCACGACACCTAACACTTTTAACTTATTCACTTTCTGTCTCCCTCAAATCAACTGAGGGAATGATACAAAGTATACACAGGCGGAAGTTATCAATGTGTGCTCTTCTTGATTACGAACCCGCGTCCTCATCTTTCGGCACCCAGATCCCCGCGCCTGATCGCTGAATGGTTCCGGTAGACTGAACCACTGTGTTCGCCTGGAAATCAAACGGGAAATCTGACACATACCCTTTAAAGACATACCAGGTGCGATCCGTTGGCAGAAGCAGACCATCAACCGCTTCATCAGAGTCTGAGGTGTCAACAACAGGTTCCGATTCACCATCACTCCAGCCAATCGCAAACACCAAATCTTCCTGATCGGCGGTTTCTGCCAGGTTACTCAGCATGAGGTGACTGGCGTTTGCGGGATCGGCATTCAGTGTTAGCGAGGCCTGCGCCGGAGTGCGAAGCCCTTTCTTATAGGTCCGAGTGCTTTTCTCACTCAGACAGGTGTCTTCAATCTGATCGGCTGGGGCTGAGCCTGGGTTAAACGCTGTAATACATTCAATCTCTCCGACTGTTACGTTATTGTAAACATAAAGTTGAGTGCCTTGAGTTAATACAGACATAATTTCTCCACGCAAAAAAAACCGCCTTTCGGCGGCGGATTCAGATGTTTAACGTAGAACCATCCAGTCGACATCAAACGAGTACCGGAATATTAACGGTTGCTTTGAATTATCAACCTCCTGTGCTCCCCACCGGGTAATATAACTGTGTGGCTCAATAGCATCCCGAATCGCTTTCGCCACATTCACACATTCATCAACTTTAGGTGAATACACATCCACCTGTAATGAAAACGTGTCAGCGTCTGGTAATGTTCCAAGATAATTTTCAGGCGACCCGGCATAGTTCTGATAAACCGCATAGGGATAAACTGGATTTGTAATGGGCTGATTACCAAAATTATAAAAACGTAATATTTTTGGACCCAGTAAGCTCATCACGGTCGGATCATTGAAGAGGACTTGCGCAATCGGGGCCATCATGGTTGAACACCTCGCTTTCTCGCACGACGAATCGCCCTGTCGATGGATTTGCTGTATTCAGTTGTGAAGGTGTTAAGCACATCGTTAATGCTGCTGTTCATCGCAGGTCGCATAATCGGACGCGCGGCCATCTTTTCAGTGCCAAATTCCAGTAATCGCCAATGGGGAGTCGGCGCATTTTGAGACAGGTCAGGATGATCAACCAAAACCGCACCATGAAGCACACCGATTCGAAATGCGATGTCGCCAGTCTGCCGAAAGAGATAACCGTTCCATCTGAGCGCAATGTTGTCTTCGATGCTGCGCCGCGTCAGTGTATCGTCGACACGACTTGCATTCTCTTTCGCTTTGCGAACAATAATGTTTCCTGCCTTACGAAGGGCGGCGCGTCCACCACGGCGCCGTAAATCATCACTTATTTCATAAAGCTTGCCCACCAGCTCATCAACGCCAATCAGTGAAAACTCAACTCCGTCACTCATCGGTTACATCCTGAGAACAAGGGAGAGTTATATAGTCGGAATAATAGTAAATATCATTGAGCGTACCCTGAATGTTATAAATTTTATCTCTATAAACAATGCGATTTTCGTTCGTGATGTCATCACGATAACGGATCGTTATTCTGGCCGTGACGACAGAATCCAGCGCCGAAGCCGCGATATATTCCCGCGCGGATAGTGGCGCAACCTCAGCCCAGACATTAGCGAGTAATTTCCATTCAACAGAGATTGCCCCGAAAGCGGGATCATACGTTTCTTCCGGGTATTGAATGGCCACTCGTTTACGTAATCTTCCCGCTTCCATTATTTATCCTCGCGGTTTTCCACTCAGATAGGTTTGAGACGGATTCCCATTTTCAGGATCAGCAAGCAACGTTTCATAAATGATGGCCACAAGACCTTCATTTGATTCAGCGAGACGCGTTATCGCCTGAGTTTGTGCTTTTATTGCCTCGACTAGCGAGTTTTCCAAAGGTTCGTTCATAAGCAAGTAGTGTCATCTTTTTGATCCACTCGCGACGAGCGGCACAACCACCACATTTCATCGTGTGTCCTCAGATAATGGTCGGCTGACGCAAGGAATAAATCAGGCTTGTAACTGAAAACGGCAAATAACCGTGTTGATAGGTGGTTTCCTCTTCACCGTTTCGAACCCGGTCAAGAATACCCACTAAAATCAGCGTGGCCATTTTCACCCTGTCTAGTTCATTTGTCCCTGTTATCACGTTGCCATCATCATCAACCACGACATCGCGAGAACTTTGGATGTAATCGAGGACAGCGGCACTTGCGGAATAAATCTTTTGCTGAAGGTCATCGTCTCCGGCGTCAGTATCTATGCGCAAATGCGCTTTAGCCTCATCGAGCGTAACGAATTCAATCATACTTACCTCCCGTCACGTCCGCGCTTAACCGCCAGTTTCCAGCCTGAGGAACCCGCCTCATTCGGACGATCGCTGGTGGCTTTATAGCAATGCCAGATCGAACCGCCAAACGTCACGCAATCCCCTTCCTGATAGGTCCGGCCAGGTTGATAAACATCCCGGTAAATCATGACAGGAAGCGAGAACGTTTTAGTCTGAACCTCGCCGTTCGATTGGCTCAGATTGAATGTGAAAATGCGATCGTTTTCAAGATTCACGGAAATGTCATTCAGACCATTAACCACGCATTCCCATCCGCTTAATCCGGCTGTTTTCTGGTAAGCACGCCAGAGACCACCGTTATGAAGCGCATAAGTTCCGCGAGGATAACTTTTCGAGGTGTCGATTTCCGGCATCACCTCAATCTGAAGCGCGTCCCGTCCGTCATCCCCTTTTTTGCCTGGCTCAGGCATCGCCAGTTCACTCACAGCTTTGTTCACTGCATCGTCAACCATCGGTTTGAAATCGGGGAGAGGTAATGGCTCAGGGATCACGATTTCAATATTATCGACAGCGGCTTTCACCATGCTTTCGATATCAGGTAACGGTTCTGGGTCGGCGGGTTTGGGCAATTCGATTCGGGACACGGCATCCTGAATCATTTTTGCGAAGTCTGGTAACGGTTCAGGCTCAGGAAGCTTAATCTCTTCAATCGCATCCTCAACCATCGATTTCACGTCATCGCGCTTGACCATGACCGGCAGAAGGACAGCCTCAACAGCATCGAGAACCATTTTATCAATGTCAGGTAACGGTTCGGGTTCTGGCAGGACGATCCCGGCAAAGGCATCAGCAATCACATCAGAGACAAGCTTACCAACATCAGGCAGTTTTTCAGGTTCAGGAATCGGAATTTCGGCGACAGCCTGTTTAATCATTCCCTCAATATCAGGTAAGGGTTCAGGCTGAGGAATGGTAATTCCTGAAACGGCCTTATTCACGATGGCCACGATGTCAGGCAATGGTTCAGGCTGAGGTAAGTCGATCGAAGAAATGACATCGACAACCGCTTTCGTCACCATCAGTTCGAGATCTGGGAGCGGTTCGGGTTCCGGCATCGGATATTCACTCACCGCTCGCTGAATCAGTGCGTAAAAATCAGGTAACTCAGGTTTGATCGGTTCGGGGATCTCAATATCTGAAACAGCCGCTTTCACCATCGATTCAATATCAGGAAGTGGTTCTGGTTCGGGAATAACAATCGCTTTTACTGCATCCGAAACCATCTTAGCGATATCAGGTAATGGTTCAGGTTCTGGCAATGTGATCGCACTAACAGCTTTCGTCACCATTCCCTCAATATCGGGCAATGGTTCGGGTTGAGGGATCACAATCGCCTTCACTGCATCAGAAATCATCGAGGCAATATCAGGAAGTGGTTCAGGTTTGAGCGGTTCCGGGAACTTAATCGCTGAAACCGCCTCTTTCACCATCTTTCCAATATCAGGCAAAGGCTCAGGTTCTGGGACAGAAATCTGTTTTACTGCCTCAGAGACCATAAAACCGATATCAGGGAGAGGTTCAGGTTTGGGTAACGGGATCTCCGCGATGGCTTTTGTCACCATCCCCTCAATGTCAGGTAACGGTTCAGTTTCAGGAATGGAAATCTGATCAACGGCCTCTTTCACCATGCCTTTGAAATCCGGGACAGCAATCGGTTCAGGAACAGGAACCTGAATGGCTGCGACAGCTTTCGCAATCATACCTTCAATATCAGGTTCAGAAATCTGGAGTTCACGTTCACTCAGCGTTTTCGCGATAGCCTCATCAATAAGCGCTTTAAAATCAGGTAATGGCTGAGGTTCAGGAATTTTGATTTTGGCGATTTCAGCATGAATAAGTTTGCCGAAATCAGGAAGTTCAGGAGGTTCGATTTGTGCATAAACCCGCGCGGCAATATCGGATTCATCAATAACATCATTTTCTATTTCAGAAATTCGCGTGTTCATTTTCGAATTCAATTCATTTTGAAGATTAAATGATTCACGAACCTCAGAAATATATTGATAAAGAACACTGAGTTCTGAATTTAGATCATCAATCTTAGATTCTTTTTCCAGGAAAACAGATTGAAAACTGACTTTTAAATCTCGTTGAAGTTTGTCTAACTGTATTGAGAATAATTCGCCCATAGATTCAGCAAGCGATACATCGCGTGTTGAAAGCATGTCTTCTGCTCCCTCTAATCCAATTTTAACAGCCGCAATTGAGGCAAATTCGCGAGTATCATCTTCTGAGGCTGGTTCATTGGGATCCGGTGCATCAGGTGAACCATTATTATCAGATGTCGGTGTTGGCGTGGGTGTCTGGGAAGATGACGTTGTAAACGGATCGTCTTGCGCATCACGTTTCGCCAGGGCCTCAAGAGAATAATTCTGTTGCTGGAGATAAGGCGTGTCGCCGCCCTCAACAGGTTGCATATTCTCTTTAATCCGCGCCTCATTCGGGGCAAGGAATCCCGCTCCAATACCATCGCCATAGGATTTATAACGTGCGGCGGTGTCCATCCGTAACAAACGGCCATGATCGAACTCAACACAGGTTTGTTCGTTCAGATTGAACGTATCCGCGATAAGAGTTTCAATCGCGGTCATATGGACCTGTAAGCACTGAGAATAGTAAGCCTGTTCCAGTGCTTCGATATTGTTATAAGAAGGCGTCTGTCCCGTATCAATTTTATATAAGGGAACACGGAACGTAGACGCGACGAGCTGGTTTGAAAGATTGAGCTGTTCGACTAACTGTGAATCTGTTGCGTTCTGCGACACGGCGACAAAGCTCGCGCCGTCTGCAAGTAATGCTGTTTTCCCGGCATTTTCGCCAGAATAGCCAGAATTCCAGTTATCCTTAATTTCCTGTGCTTTCTCACGGTCAACGGAACCCGGCACAACAATGATCCCGCCTGGTTTACCGCCATTCTGAAACGTGTGGGCGGAATTACGAAGCATGGCCTCCCCACCGATCGCCGCGAGTCCGCTGGCATAAATCGGTGATAAACCGCATAACGGATGAAACAGGGTGTTAAAGCGATCATGAATCAGCTCTCGTGCGGGAACGTAGAGACCGCCGCTTAACCCATTGAGTTCATCGGTCAGAATCGAATAAAAAATCTCACCATCGTCTGAAATGTAAGGGATCACACGACGGGGATCGAGAACGCGAAGCTGTTGAACGCGATTCGCTGAATCACGTAATTTGAGAATATAAGCGTTGCCGTGAGCAAGCTTTGAAATCATCCAAAGCTCGAAAAATTGCATCGCTGTCTGATAAAAATTCGGCTTGATCAGGAGAGGACTGAGAACAGGATCGTTACCTTTAACCCAAACCCCATTAGATTGACGGCGCTTAACGCTGACAGGCATTTTCGCGACATCTGACGATATCAGAGAAATACAGGAGAAAATCGCCGGGTATGCAAGGACACTATCAAGCCGAATTTCGATATTCCGTTGCCATGCCCCCCCCAAAAGGTTCCAGGACCCGACTCCATGCCCCAGAGTTAATAGAGTGCAAGGCTTTCTCTTCTTTCGCTTTTCTGCGAAAAAAATTGAACATCTATCGACCCTTTCTCGTGATCCGTTTTGCAACGGTTGGAAGAATTTCAACGAATCCGGCGAGCTGAAGGATCAGGGCATGATCCCCGCGAATAAAACGTTTCTCGCCGGAACAGGCGTCATGAGTAGGTTTCAGGTAACGAACG
>Ga0157360_1000174_pt1 | contig 30197 bp, 33 predicted proteins | sample AttlaeALBM1_FD_111483 | JGI IMG/M metagenome (GOLD analysis project Ga0157360, IMG submission 111483) | Fungus gardens microbial communities from leaf cutter ant in Ribeirão Preto, State of São Paulo, Brazil - Atta laevigata ALBM1 | ecosystem: Host-associated > Fungi > Mycelium > Unclassified ...
CGCGCCAGCGTTGGGCATAGTGCTGCCACCCAGCCGTTGAGGGATAACAACTCGTCAATAGCACTGAACACATGTTGGGCATCTCTGGACCCTGTGTCCTTGTTCGTGATACTGATATGCCTGTATTAGCTGGGCAACCACCAACTTCCATTTACGACGCACAAGGGTAATTGTAGCCTCGTCCAATAATCCATAATCCCCTCATAAACAAGACCATTGAAAATATCCTCTCGCTCGTCCCTCCCAACACGAGCCTGCAAAAATGGATGTTTCTGTACATTGAGAGACTTGTCTGGGCGCGTAGCACGTTCAATAAAGTTGTGTTCCTTGATCTGGTGAGACTCGCTTGATTTACTGGGAGCTGAGGCAGAGAAGAAGATGAGGCGAACAAAGAAGCCTATTCCAAGAAGAACAGCAAAACGCAAAGGACCACTGAGACAGCGAAAGGCTAGCATAGTCTGTACAAGACACCCTATGCTGGGAATGTCGACGTCGAAAAAAAACATAGCGTGGGGTACCAGTCACGGCACCGCCACTTGTCTCATTTCTTCCTACATTCTTCTCTCTTTACTTCTATTTGTCCAGAGTTCCTACAATACTCGGTAACTGTCACATTTTGCAACCGAGATGGTATCGTTATTCAGAAGAGTTCCAAAAAACATACTAGGCTGTTGTCTGTGTTGCGATTTGGAATTCATGCCAGCATGTGATTTCTTGCTCTTTTACATTTTATGGTTCTGGATAGGTATTTAAGTAGCGTAGTTGTTTGTATGCGTTATCCATTTGTGACCCTCTCCCGATCATATTCCAACAGTCTGGACAAATAGCAGTGACAGATAATGTGAAATTTGGCGATACCCTACAATTTCAACTATTTTACTATTTATATCTGTCTCATGTGATCAGCATGTATGTGCATATATAGAGCCCAGGTTGAGTAGCATTACCTTAGTCTTGACCTGGTTATACATATCTTGAAATTCCTAACATGGGGTTTGAGATCATAACGACTTACCTCAAACATCTACTTCAGACATAACACATGTCTACACTCATTCTCATTCATTCCATTTTCCACCCTAGATACTCATCTGAAAATCCACAATGATTGTCAGCAACTGACTGCAGATCCTAGTCTAGGGTTCAGACCAGGGAGCTCTTCAGGGTTAGAAGAGAACTTGATGGAGTCCTTGATTGATTGTTCTACACTATATATACATGTTACACTATTTGTCTGTATTTACTTTACAAGTGTCTGTTACCAGTTTGATTCTAGTCCATGTCATTTTACTTAGTCATGGTCATGGCAACTCATGACAATACCCCTCTCTTAAGAATTCTTGTCCCAAGAATTTCTTCTACAATTTGTTGTAAGGGTCCCATAAGTTCCCTAATTCATCTTCTTCATCCCATTCTTCTATCCTACTTTCTTTGTCTTTTTCTTCTTTTTCTTCTTTTTCTTTGATTCTTTCTAGTCTTGCCCTTCCTTTCCATCTTAGCCAATTCCTTTCCAACTGTCCCCAATACTCTCTATCAAATCTCTTATTATCCCACCCATATAGCATTTTTGCTCTGTACCTTCTGGGTAATTCCCCTCTGTGATCCTTCCATAAATTTTTTTCTCTACTTTTTGTATTCCTTCTCCATATTCTTCCTTGAACTCCTTGACTAAATCTTCTGCATTTTCCAAGTTTTCCCTTGGTTCCCAGGTATCTTCTTCTGCCATATATCCCTTTTATTATACCAAATACCTATCTTTCCCTCTAAATTTTCTTTTGTTCAATATTTTTTCTACTTTGTATTCTTCTTTCCCCTCAATTATCACTGGTACTGGCTGCTCCTCTTTTTGGCCCTCTACTTGATCTCTATACTTTCATACTTTACTAATGTTTACCACTAGATATATTTTAAAACTATTTGGTAGTTCCAGTTGAATCATATTTGTTGAGATTATTTTCTTGACTTTGTAAGATCTAACAAATTGTTCCATTAATTTTTCCAATCTTCTTCTTTGCATCTGGTACTTGAGATCTTTTGTGCTTAAGAGTATCTAGTCCCCTACTTGATATTCCTTTACCTTACTCCTCTTTCTATCTGCATATTTTCTTATCTCTTCTTGACTTTTTCTTAATGCCACTTTCACTTCCTTGTGAACTTCCTTTATTCTCATTGCAAACTTTTCTGTCTTCTTGAATTTTCCTTTCTTTCTTATCTTGAATCCTATGTATGGGTCTTGTCTAATATTTGCCTTGAATAGTGACACTTTTGTACTAGTCTGTACTTTATTATTATATGCAAACTCTGTTGTTGCTAACCAATTAGGCCATTGTTCCTACTTATGATCAATGAACATTCTCAGGTATTGTTCTAGTTTCTGATTTATTCTTTCTATTTGCCTATCTGTCTGTAGATAGTAGGCTATCAACAACTTTGTATTAATTTCCAATATTGAATTCAACTGCTTTATTATTACCACTATGGATTATGCTCCCCTATTCATAATAATACTTTCTGGCAAGCCATATAGCTTCTAGATATTATCCCAAAACAATCTTGCTACTCTTTCTACTGAAGTCTTTTCTGTAGTTAGCACAAAGTATGCTATTTAATATAACTCCAAGACTTCTCTGGTACTGTATTAGATATGAGCTTTCCTATGGGTACCTCTGTACAATTTTTATTTCTCTAGTACACATCACATTCTTCTATATACTTTTTGACTTTTTTTGTGATCCTAGGTCACCAAAAATTCCTTGTCACCAACTCTGTCATCTTCCACTGCCCTCTATGTCCTCCTACTAGCATATCATGGTATAGCCAGATTACCTTCATTCTCAGCTTCCTATCTTTTGGGACATATACTTTTCTATCCCTGAGTATTAGTCCATTTTCTTCTTGCCACTTCTTATCTCTTAACATCTTTACCCCTGCTCACTTCATTTCTTCTACTGCTTTTATTGCTTTATTATCTCTTGCTTCTGATTTCCTAATCTTCTCCAACAAATCTACTTCTTCTATTACAATTTCTGCCAATTGCATTGCTCCCACTTCTAACCATTCCTTTTTTACCAACACTCTGTCCTTGTTATCTTTCTCTCTACTCCTATCTACTAGTCTAGATGCCTGCTGAGGCTATCAGTTTTTCCCATGCTACTACCCAGCATATGTTTTAATGTAAAGTCAAATTGGGATTATCACAAATGGTCACTTACTTATTTGTGATTGGGCTTTGATACTTTAGAGAGTTCAAAAATGAAAAGTTTAGACAGTGACAAAAGAAGTTGTTAAGTCTGAGGTCTAATCCTCAGACTATGAGTCCTTATATACAAGAAAGTGATGGTCTGTGCACTAGAACAGGCCATTACATGCTACTACCTATTGTTCTACATATGGTAATACCTTTATGATTATAAATACAATAACTTAACCATATGAAGGCTATTCTTTGTTCTAATTAAAGGCAGATAACTATCTATGAGTAATTAATTAATGTCCATGTACAAACATTGAGGACTTTATATCTCCACTAATATCAATTACCTTGGGGTTGTTTTAGGCTCATTCTAAGCAATATGAAGAGAGCTTTCATTGAGCCTAGTACCAAAGCATTGATTGTGGCAGTTTCTGAGATATCAGCAATTTAATAAATAGTACCATAGTGATTACCTATTTATCTGCCTGATATACCACCTAATACTGATTGTCTTGAGACATAACTAATATTTATTGAAAGGTTTTTTTAAGGGCTTTTTGTAGCCATTGAGACTGTGAAAATTGTCAAAGAATTGATGGAGATATGGCCAAATAAAGTTTGTGATAGGAATAGATATAGTGCCTATCTCACTTGTTGTCTATTCAACTTATAAAATATTTCAAGTTTTTGTAATCACTTTATATTTCAAATTTTGTCTGTATGTCTTCTAATAGGTCTACTCTTCTAGGCATCTCATGATTGCCAACATTTCTCAATTATAAATCTCATAATTTCTTTTAGCTTTGTTCAACAATTTTGAAATAAGAGCTACTAGTCTTCACTTGTTGTCCTCACACCTTATTCATAGTACTCCTCCTGTGACATACTCAGATGTGTCTGCCTCCACTCACATTTTCTTATCCAAATATGGTGCCACCAATACTGGTTGTACTATAAACACTTTCTTTAACTCTTCAAATACTTTCTCTTGTTCTACTCCTCACTTTTACTTCTCATCTTTCCTGACCAATATATGCAAAGGTTTGTGTAAGACTTTAGCCAAGACAACTTAAATCTACTCCAAGTCTAAGTTAACAAGAAGAACTTAATGGAGTTCCTATTAGATTTTCTACACTACTTATATAACTACTATGTGGTCTGTGCACTATTTTCCCACACTTATCATGTGATCCATCATGTGACATCAATGTGATGTGATGCCATGACTTCTTGTGTAGTAAGTCCAAAAGAAAAAGAAAAAGAAAAGAAATATAAATAATAACTTAGCCATTTTGCCAAGTCATGACACTATTCCCCTCTTAAGATTCCTCATCCCAAGGAGTTTTACAACTTGTAATATGGGTCAACCATATTGCCCATTTCTTTCTCGCCTTCTTTTGTTCACTCTCTAATTTCCAAGTTTTTTTGTTCAATTTCTTTTTTCTCTTTGATTATCTCTAAGATTTGTCTTTTTCTTCCATCTTTCCATCATTTCCAATTCTGTTCTAACCTTTCCCAATATTTTTTATCATACCTTTTATCTAACCACCCAAATAATTTCTTTGCTATAAACTTTTCTGGTAGTTTCTCCTTTTTAAATATTTCTTCTTCTCTTTCTTGTCTCCTTATGTTTTCCATATCTTGCCAATATTCCTTTTCAAATTCCTCAATTGCCTCCTTGGCATTCTCCAGGTCTTTTTTCTCTCCCAAGTGTCTGATTCTGCTGTGAATCCTTTCTATCTTACTAAATATTTGTTCTTTCCCCTTATTCTCTACTTATTCAAGATCCTCTCAACTTTCCATTCTTTTTCTCCTTTTATAATTACTGGAGCTTATTACTCCTTTCTTTGCCCTTCTACCTGCTTTATATATTTTTGTATTCTACTATCATTTACTACTAGATGTATTTTTACTATACTAGGCAATTCCAGTTCTACTGTGTTTGATGATACTATTTTCTTTACTCTGTAAGGGCCAACAAACCTCTCTGTCAAATTCTCTATTCTTTTTCCAACCATCTGATATTTCAGATCCTTAGTACTTAACATTACTAAGTCTCTTACTTTATATTTGTCAACTTCTATTCTCTTCCTATCAGTATATTTCTTCATTTCTTTTTGTGCCTTTTCTAGTACTGCTTTCACTTTTTCTTGTATGTTCTTCATCTTGGCTACAAATTTCTTTGCCCCTTTATATTTCCCCTTCTTTCTTATTTTAAATCCCATTCTACAATTTTGTTTATAATTTGCCTTAAAAGGCAATGTTTTAGTACTTAAGTATGCTTTCTTATTATATGCAAACTCTGCTATTTCTAATCAATTTGCCTATAGTCAATAAACATCCTTAAATACTGTTCAAGCTCCTAGTTAATCCTTTCTATTTGCCTATCTGTTTGAGAGTGAAATGCCTTCAACATTTTGCTCTTAACCCCTAGTATCTGGTTCAACTCCCATATTAATCCTGCTATTATTTGTGGTTCCTTGTCTAATATGATACTTTTAGGTAGGCCATGCAATTTCCACACATTATCTCTGAACAACTTGGCTAACCCTTTTGCTGATGTTTTCTCTGTAGTTAGTATAAAGTAGACCATTTTTGTTAGCCTGTTCACTACTACTAAAATAGAGTTGTATCCCTGAGCTAAAGATAACTTTGTAATAAAATTGGCTGATATATGTGTCCAAGGTTTCTCTGGGATTGAATTTGGCATTAGTTTTCTAGCTAGTTGTTCTGTGTAGTTTTTATTTCACTGGCAAGTATCACATCCTTCTATGTATTGCTTTACTTCTTTAGTTACTTCTGGCCACCAGAAATTTTAAGTGACCAACTTTACTATCTTCCACTACCCCCATGTCCTCCTACTAGTATGTCATGATGTAACCTAATAATCTCTACCTTCAGTTTGTCATCTTTAGGTACATATACCTTTTTTTTCTTGTACATTATACTGTCTACTTCTCTCAGGTGTGGAGAAAAATAATAAGAACAAGACATTGGTAAAGCCAGAATAGCTAGAGATTAGGAAGACAGAGAAAGTAGAAATCATAGTGGAAGGAGTAGATTTATTAGAAAAAGTAAGACAGTCAAAAGTAAGAGACAACAAGATAGTAAAAATGGTTGAGAAAATGAAACAAGTGAGATAAAAATGTTGAGAGACAAAGAGTGATTTCTTACTCTAGTCTCCTACTCAAACTATCTACCTTCTCCATTCTATTCCCTGGAACATGTTTTAGTGTAAAATCAAATCTTGATAGATATAAGGCCTATCTAGCTTGTCTCTTATTTAATTTTTGCACTTTCATGAAGTATTCAAGGTTTTAATAATCTGTCTAGATCTTGAATTTTGTTGTTGTTCCTTCTAGGAAATATCTCTATGCCTCCAAACATCTAACTACAGCCAACATTTCTTTATCATGTATTTCAATATTGCATTCTGTATCACTTAACAATTTTGAAATAAAGGCTATAGGTCTCAATAGTTCATCAGAGCACTTTATTGATAGTACCTCTCTAATTGCACAATTTGAGGCATCTGTCTCTATCCTGAATTCTTTGTCTAGATCAGGGACTACTAACATTGACTTTGTCATAAAGATCTATTTGTACTTGTCAAATGCTCATTGTTATTGCTTCCCCTACTGCCACTTCACATCCTTTTTTGTTAGCATATTCATAGGCCTAGTTACTCAAGCAAAATCTTTAATGAACCTTCTGTAGTAATTTATGAAACCTAAAAATTTCCTAACATCTTTAACATTCTTTGGCTCTGGCCAACTGAGTACCCCATCCACTTTCTTCTTTTCCATTTCTATTTCATTAGGTCCTATGATGACCCCTAGGAATCCAATCTTTCTCACTTTCCACACATATTTTTCTGGCTTGACATATAAGTCATTTTTTTCTAACCTTCTCAATATTTTCTCTATAATTTCATTGTGCTCCTCTTTGGTTTCTGTTCCTATTAATACATCATCTACAAACACAGCAACTTTCCCTTTATTGATTAGGTCTCTTAAGATTCTATTCATCATTGCCTGAAATATAGCTAGCGAGTTTGTTATTCTAAGAAACATTACTATTGGTTCAAAAGACCTCACATACATTGTAAATGCTCTCTTCCATTCATCTCCTTCCTTTATCCTTATATTGTTAAAGCACCACCATAAATCCATTTTTGTAAATACTTTCTTGCTCCCCATATTGTCAATTAGATCTATTATTAATAGCAACAGGTAGTTGTTCTTTATAGTTTGTTCATTTAAACTGTGATAGTCCATAGCTATTCTTTTACTTCTATTCTTTTTGCTCACAAAGAATACTGGTGATGTTGTCATGCCAGACAGCTATTTAGGCAAAATAAGTGACTATTTTTACCATAATAATGAGAATAACTGGCTCGAGAAAAGAGTTTGGCCCCCCAGAGATGTTCCTTAGATATCTAGTTGTGGACTTGAGCATACCACTTAAGTAGTAGAGTAGTGGCTATAACTACTGCTATAGATACCTTATAGATACTTGTCTAGGTATCCTATATTGGATTTATAATAGATTTCCCTTCTAGAGTACTCTTGAGAATAGAGACAAACTTCAAAGACTAATCTTTACTAGAGTGATGTCATACCTCAGTAGCTAGCAGTACTATATTCAGAAGAGTTACCATTAGATCTGAGCTATCATCACTGATGGGTAATTATATCAAGATCAAGAGAGCTAAGTCAACACTGAGTTGCATCACAACCACAGTAGAAGAAAACTGGATCCTGGAGGAGTAAGAAAATATAGAGGACATAGAGGAAAAGATAAAAAAGTTGGGGAGAGAGATAGAAGAAAGGATTAATGAAGACAATAGGCTCAAGAACAAGATGACTTGAGATTACCATCTTCTTCTACTGTCCAGTAAGAGGCTTAAGAGCCATTGATCATGTGAGGAAGAACCCCAGAAGTAGGACTAGAAGAGTAGGGAGCAGTCACTAAGTGCTTGGAAGAGATGCCATCTTATCAGGTTGGTCTTACTATATTTGGGAATTTGGAGGTTTTCTTTGTTTTAATTTCTTTGTTGTCTTATTGCTTTGTAAGCTTAATAAAAGACTCTAGGGCATAAAAGAGAACTCAAGCATTATTCTCTCATCATCATCCCTTTCTGTTGCTCTAGAGCTTAATAGCTATTTGAGTAACTAAGTCTCATTTTTCTGAGTGTTCCTTTTTACTTTTTAAAAACTACTAAAATCCCTTCCTCGAACAGGAATTTGAGCTCTAATAGACTTGGGCATTTGCTTATACTAGGAGTTAACTACTCACTATGTGTTTTTGGAGTAGGCTTCTAGTTGTATGGTGATAAGGATTAAAGGGAATTGATTACAAGACAAAAGTAATAACAAATGAAAATATAAAAGATCTCTGAGATATCTCACAGTTGTGCACTAAACAAGTAGATACTAGGGAGATGATCAAATAATAAAGGGGGCTTAAGAAAGAGGAACTAGAAGGATGAAACTCAAGTAACCAAAAGAAATGATAATAAAGTTTTTATAAATCCACTTGAGGTAGATCTTACCATAATAGGCTCTCTAAGACATGTGTTTGTCTTGCATTATGACACTACTGCCCTTACCTAGTCTAGTAGTCTGGCTCACCGTCAATACAACAAAACTATCTAGAACTCTTGTGCCATTATGTGGGCTCTTCTTCAGCTGACTGTATAACTAGAAGCCGAATCCAATAATACATAGTGAGTGATTAACTCCTAGCATAAGCAAATGCCCAAGTCCATTGGGGCTCAAGTTCCTGTTGAGGGAGAGATTTGGTGGTTTTTTGAAAAGTAAAAAAGAACACTCAGAAAGATAGAGACTTAGTCACTCAGAATAGCCATTAAGCTTTAGAACAATAGAAAGGGATGATGATGAGGGTATGATGCTTGAGTTTCCTTCTATGCCCTAGAGTATTTTATTAGGATTACAAAGCAATGAGACAATAAAGAAAGTAAGACAAAGAATTCCCAAATATAGTAAGACCAAAATGATGAGACAGTGCCCTTTCTGAACACTAGGTAACTGCTTCCCACCCTTCTAGTCCTACTCCTGGAATTCTCTCACACATAATAGATGGGTCTTGAACCTCTTGCCAGGCTATAGAAGGAGACAGCAATCTTAAGTCATCTTGCTCTCGAGCATATTATCTTCATCTAACCTTCTTTATAACTCTTTTCTCAACTTTTCTACCCCTCTCTCTACCTTCTCTATGTCTTCTCATTCCTCTAGAACCCAGTTTCCTTCTCTTGTCATTGCAATGTGACTCTGCATTAACTTGACTCTCTTGATCTTGATATAATTAGCCATCAGTAATGATGGCTTAGATCTGATTGTAACTTTTCTAAAAGTAGTCCTACTAGCCGCTGAAAGGGGCAAAAGAGATGTTTACTATGACAAGCAAGTAGAAAAAGTAGTGACAGTTCTAAATTGCATGCTAAAGGGTTTGTAGGAAGAAGAAGGAAGTGGGGGTATCAGAAAGAAATTAAAATGTGAATATGCAGCTTATTTGGAATCTAAGTATAGAAAGAATGATAAGAGCTCAATCTAGATCCTATCTGCATAGTATTCCTAAGGTGTCTATCTTTACACACCATAACAAGCTTACTAGTAGAATAGTCAGTAAACCACTCATGGGCCTTACCACACTCAACCAAGCCCTCATTTGCACCCCCACACCAAACCTTATGGGTGTGATATGACCTGAGTCAATGATTAGCTAGGCTTTGCAGGCCTGCTACTTCATAGAAGATTGTCCAAGCAACCACTGCATCTTGTCTCAAAAAAGAGTAGGGTATATGATAGGAAATATTTACCAACTCAATCTCTCACCAAGATCACCTCTTATATACTCAAGAGAATTGCATTTATAATCTCAAGAGCTTCTGAGATGAAGACAAGGGCCAAGGAGGCTCTCTCCATCAATCTCCACTCTGTGAAATATATTAGAATATTACAAATGTTGGAAACTCAATTAAAAAGAAATAGAAAAGGAAACTCTTCACTCTACTACTCTCCCTTGCATCCCTTTTCTATGACACCACCCTATGACCACAACAGCCATCACCTCCCTGTCCTCTATACCTCTTGACATGACTATGTAATCCTGCTCTACCTCTATACTCCACTCCTGCCTATTGTTCCCCAAACCCCAAACTAGCTTTCTTCTACTCTGAATATGGTCTAGAAACACATGACAGTATGTCTAAGCATCAGTGATATGATTGTCATCTAGCAGCATATCCATTTCTTGACTGAGTTCAGCAATGATGGGATCACTAGTTACTAATAGACTTTTGATCTGTTGTCTTGGTGTCATATTAGTCTAAGTCTGCTCTAGATTGAAATTATCTTGTATTCCAAGAATATCCCTGAGCCTCTGACTTTTAGAGCTTTAACATTGATAGTTTGTATCTGAGAAACCTGATGTTAGCTCATCAGTCTTGCCTCCCAAGGTATATGCTTTTCTAGCATGTGATAGCTTGGTCACTACCTGATAGAAGTACCCAATTTTGGGTCTAGATTATGTCTAGGGCTTGTAGGAGGTCTCTATAGTAGGTTCCAATAGTGAAATCTAGGATTATAATTTGTATCCCATGCTATATTTCCACAGAAAATTCTCTAGCAGCATAATACTGCTGAGGTATGATGTCACTCTGATAGCACTAGGTCTTCAAAGTTTGTCTCTGTCCTCAAGAGCACTTCTAGAAGAGAAACTTGTTAGAAATTTAATATAGGGCACCTGGGCAAGCATCTATGAGTTATATATAGTAGTGATCATAGTTACTACCCTGCTACTCAAGTAAGATACTTGAGTTCATGACTAGGTATCTAGGAAACATCTCTGGGGGGCTAAACTCTTCTCTCAAGCCAGTTATTCTTGTTATTAGGATGTAAATAGTCACTTATTTTGCCTAAATGGTCATACGGCATAATATCTCTCCCTCACTATAAATGACTGCCCTTAGTTGTCTTCTCATTTATCTGGCAACCTAGTATGTCCCATATCAGGATCTATATTTCAGATCTCTAGCCTACAGGCTGTTCTTCTAGCTTGTACCCCAATGAGGTCAAGTCTCTGTTAGATGTGCTCTGGACAGTCCCTTAGTAATATTTAGGTGATTAATTATTTAGTAGGTCACCTGACTTGATGTGTAATTCCCTATGGACTTGAAGTTGGCACTCTGTCACTTACAGTTGTCCACAGGTGATAATTAGTTCTTTATCTCTTTTAACTCTGTCACTTACAGTTGTCCACAGTATCACTGAGTTGCTAGGACCTCACAGTTGTCACCACTGCCCTGAAGATAACAGTCCCTTTCTCTATACATCTTGTTATGACTTGGCAAAATAGCTAAGTTAATATTTATTTTCTTTTCTATTTTCTTTTCTTTTATTTTTCTTATTGATGGACATGTGAGATAAAAGTGACTCATAAGGAAGCATAGGACATTAGAACAGGGTTAGGGTTACAAATGTATATAAGTAGTGTACAGAATCCAATGGGAACTCTATTGAGTTCTTTTTGTCAAATACTGATAAAGAAGCAATTGGCTTTATTTTGGCTCAGAAGTTGGCTACTCTGACATTAGAACTTGATATCACTTCAGAGTACCATCTACCTTGGACCTTGCTCACTCTCTCATCTTATCCAAATCAACCCTTGGCCACTGATCATTGTGATCAGTAGCCACCTCCATATATAGCCAGGCCCTTGGCTTAAGGGGACTTCACTGTCAGTTAGGGACAGTGGGTAGAAGAGTGGTACCAAACTTAGGTATCATTTCTAAGACCTGACCTCACAAATGAGCAGTGTTTAAGTAGTATACTTGTATCCTTTTCTCAGTATAAACCTTGTGCTGTGACTCCATTGTGAGTTGGTACACACAGAGGAGTAACAGTTACCTTTAGAGGGCTGTCTAGATTAGGGATCCCATCTGTTGGGTAATAGACAAAGTACTATTAGGGCAGTAGTTAGTAGGGCAGTAGGTGTCTGGTTGGGTGAAGATCTTGTGCCCCAACAGATGTAGCATTAGTAAGATCAATCATTAACTCTGTACTCCTTGCAGAGATGTAATACTATGTCTTTGCAACAATACAATTCACTAATAAGCAACTTGCTCAAAGAGAAACACTCTCTTGCCAAACTGAGGGAAGAACTTAAAGAGAGGAAGGGAAGAAGGGAAAGTTATGTTTCAGTTATAAAGGGTTTAGGCACCTGGCCCATAACTGCAGGAACAAGGGAGAAAGGGAGAAGGAGACAGTTGTTCTCCAAAATAAGTTCAAAGTGTTAAGAAGTAGGATAATACAGTGTAGAGTGGAAGGGAGAACAATAAGGAGAGTAGGGGTGGTAGAGGTTGAATGTTTTAAGTATGGGGAAAAGGGGCACAAATGTAGAGAGTGTCCATTGTGGGTGAGAAAGAAAAAGCCAGCGTGCCTTGTAAAGAAAAAAGTGCAGGAAAAGGAGAGGAAGTTGAAGAGAGCAGAGGGAAGCAAGGCAGCATACATGGCTGAGCCACAAGAGGTGCAGCAAGGGTGGAAGAGGAGCTCAATAGAAGAGCTAAGAAAAAGGACTAAGAAGCACTATAGCAAAATAGTGTCACAAGAAGCAAGGCTATTAGAGTTAGAGTGGTGTACAGAGGAAGTAATAGTAACATATGTGCAGTGTGAAAGATGGGGGGAGAAGAGATATTATGTGGAAGAGAACAGGAAGCAGAGAGTAACCAAAGACAGGCAGAGATAGTATAGATGTATAGGGAAGATAGTGCAGCCTAGAGAGGCAAAAGTACAGCAAAGCAGTACATGACCAAGAGAGTCAGAAAGCACAGCCAAAGAGGGGGGTAACCAAAGGAAGGTCAGGAGAACCTTCAAAATACTAAGAGAAGTATAAATGATCATTGGAGTAGAAAAGTTGGATATGCACAAGGGCGTTGAAAGAGACAAAAGCCTGACATAAGCTAAAGATACAGTGTCACGCCATTAGAGAATTTTTTGCAGAAAAGTAGCATAGGATAAAAGTTATAACCCTGGGTTTCACTATTGGAACCTACTCTAGAGACTTCCTACAAGCCCTAGACATAATCTAGACCCAAAATTGGGTACTTCTATCAGGTAGTGGCCAAGCTGTCACATGCTAGAATAGCATATACCTTGGGAGACAAGACTAATGAGCTAGCATCAGATTTCTCAGATACAAACTATCAATGTTGAAGCTCTAGAAATCAAAGGCTCAGAGATATCTTTGGAATGCGAGATAATTTCAATCTAGAGTGGACTTAGACTAATATGATACCAAGACAGTAGATCAAAAGTCTATCAGTGACTAGTGATCCCATCACTACTGGACTCAGTCAAGAAATAGACATGCCACTGAATGACGATCATATTGCTGATGCTAGAACACACTGTCATATGTTTCTAGACTATATTTGGAGTAGAAGGAAGCTGGTTCAGGGTTCAGGGAACAATGGGCAGGAGTGAAGTATGGAGGTAGAGCAGAATCACATGGTCATGTCCGGGAGATATGAAGGACAGGAAGGTAATGGCTGTTACAGCCGCATGGTAGTGTCATAGAGGAAAGACGTGAGGGAGAGTGGTAGAATGGAGAGTTTCCTTTTCTATTTCTTTTTAATTGAGTCTCTAACATTTGTAATATTCCAATATATTTCTCAGAGTGGAGACTGATGGGGGGAGCCTTCTTGGCCCTTGCCTTCATCTCAGAAGCTCTTGAGGTTGTAAATGTGATTCTCTTGAGTGTGTAAGAGGTGATCTTGGTGAAAGGTTGAGTTGGTAAATGTTTTCTATCTTATACCCTACTCTTTCATGAGACAAGACGCAGCAGTTGCTCAGACAACCTTCTATGGAATAGCAGGCCTGAAAAGCCTGGCTAATCATTGACTCAGATCATATCACACCCATAAGGTTTGGTGTGGGGGTGTGGATGAGGGCTTGATTAAGTGTAGTAAGGCCCATGAGTAGTTTACTAACTATTCTACTAGTGAGCTTGTTATGGTGTGTAAAGGTGGACACCTTAGGAGCACTATGCAGATAGGATCTAGATTGAGCTCCCATCATTCCTTCTATACTTAGATTCCAAATAAGCTGCATATTCACTTTTTAATTTCTTTCTGATACCCCTATTTCCTTCTTCTTCCCATGAACTCTTTAGCATGCAATTTAGAACTGTCACTGCCTTTCCTACTTGCTTGTCACAGTAAACTTCTCTTTTGCCCCTTTCAGCAATACCACAGCGATACTAGGTCCCAATTGCATACTAAAGAGTTTGTGGGAATGAATCAAGAATAAAGGTATTAAAAAGAGAATATAGAAACTTAGCGTAATAATTAAGATAAAAATGTTCAAAAGGATTATAAGCTTGATCTAGATCCTCCTCGCATGGTGTCCCTAAGGTGTTCACCTTTACACACCATAACAAGCTCACTATCAAAGTAGTTAGTAAATTACTCATAGGCCTTACTACACTCAATCAAGCCCTCATCCGCATCCCCACACCAAACCTTATGGGTGTAATATGATCTGAGTCAATGATTAGCCAGGCTTTTCAGGCCTGCTACTCTGTAGAAGGTTGTCCAAGTGACTGCTGCGTCTTGTCTCTTAACCAAGTAGGATATAGAGTTCTAGTCTCCTCAACAGCCCAACCACTTCACTTAGAACTCAGAAAAGTGCCATAAGACGACTCTCAAGCCCTTGAGATAGTGGCAGGTGTCAAAATTCCATTGCCTTTCTCTTGAGCTCTCTGAGTGTTATATTAAAAGTATAAACTAATGAGACTCAATTAAAAATAAATAAAAAAGGAAACTCTTTCTTTTTCCAGCCTCTCTCACTTCTCTCCTCCATGACATTGCCATGTGGACATGACAGATGTCATTTTCCTATCCTCCATGCCTACTGGCCATAGCCATATGCTCTTACTTCACCTCCATACTTCACTTCTACCCAATATCCTCTAATCTCCAAACCAGCTTCCTTCTACTCCGAATATGATCTAGAAATATGTGCAAGTGCATACAAAGGTAATCAATATTCCTGTTGCTCTATGACACATCTACTTCTTGACTGAGTCTAGTAGTGATGGGATTACTAGTCACTAATAGACTTTTGATCTGTCATCTTGGTGTCATATTAGTTCAAGTCCACTCTAGATTGAAATTCTATTGCATTCCAGAGGTATCCTTTAACATCTGAGTCCTAAAGTATCAACATTGATAGTTTGTCTCTGATAAACCTAATACTAGCTCATCAGTCTTGTCTCCCAAGGTATATGCTTTTCTGACATGTGACAGCTTGGCCACTACCTGATAGAAGGACCCAATCTTGGGTCTAGACTATGTCTGGGGCTTGTAGGAGTTCTCTTGTTAAGACTCTAGACCTCACAGTTGAATATGCATTTCAACTTGAAACCTATATCTAACACTTGATATCTTCATGCTCCTTCTTAAAGGATCTGGTTAAGGTTTTCAGTGAAGTTATATCGGAGGAGAGATGTCAACAAAACTTTGAGTAGTACCCTTGAGATTGTCTTAAGACAAATAAAAGTACCGATTCCTCAGAGTAAGATTTTACAAAGGGAATACAGAAAGAGAAAACTTGCCGTTCCCTTCTCTTTCTGGTCTGTTTTTATCCTAACTAGGTATTGTGACTATGTTACAATGTGGTAACACTACTTGTAACTATCAGTGACTAGTTAAGTGACAGTCCAGTGACAGAAGTAAAGAAAGTGACAAGTCAAGTCATTGTCTAATAATGGGTCCATTCTATGTTATCCCATTCAGTGTAAGTCCAAAGATAGAAAGAAAGAGATAGTCCAAAATTCCTCTAAAGAGTCTTGTCCATTCTGTGAGTCCATTGTCTCTTAAAGTCCTCAGGCATTATTAGTGCATAATAATGTCCTTGTCTAATATTGCCATCATTTCGTCTACTAACCACTCATTATTAGACCATGGCTGATAATAATTGTAATCCCACTCGATGTTCATAACATCTCTAGAGTAGGTTCCAATAGTGAAGTCCAGGGTTATAATTTTTATCCTATGCTACATTTCTGCAGAAAATTCTCTAGTGGCATAATAGCGTTACCTGTATGCCGTCTCCAAGGCTCTTGTCCTTTCTTGTTCTGCATCTCCCGAGGTTGTTATCAAGAAGGAGAAGATGAGTAAAAAGCGTGAGGGCAAGGAGAGGGCTCTCTAACTTCTAGTTTTCCATATTCTTTATGTTAGCCAGTTTTTTCTTGTTCTCTGAATTATCTTATGTCTGTTATGTTCTTTCCTCACAATACAAAATATATGAGTCTGTTTTTTTGGTCTATCTGGCATATCCTCTGAGTTTCCCTTTGTATTTATTCTTATTCCTATACCTTCCAGTACTTCTCTTGTAATTCCAAATTATTTGGCATACAATTGCTAGTCTCTGGTTTTAGTCACGTCTTTCGATTTTCTCCCTTCCGCTTTAAGCTAGTGTGCCTTTATACTTCTTATTATCTAGCAGAGTTATCTCTGTTGTGATATGTATTCTTTCTTTCTGGTGTCTACACATAGTAGTCCTCTTCGGTTATATTAGGTGTTCAGCTGTATTTAATCTCTGTCTGCATTTCTTTTTGTTTTAGTTCTATGAGCTTCTCCTTTGGAGCAGGATGTGGAAGAGGAGGTTTATATAGCTGGTTGTTCCTCTGTTCTCTTCTTGCTTCCCTTCCCATGTCTGAGGTCAAAGGCAAGACTCTCAATGCTCATATTGAGCTCTCTGATGCTGTTTCCAATGTTGTACACTGCAGTGAGCAGTTCAAGTACAATAAGTCCACTCTTGGTTCTATTAGGCGTGCTATCAATGCTCTCATTAACCCTGTGGTACGTTCTCTTTCTTCTGATTCTCCTATATTTTTGGCTCTAATCCACTGTTTCCAGTGCATCTATCTAGATCAATTAGCTTGCGACCCTGCTGCCTTAGCCAGAAGCAACTATCTTTGCCTCTTGGTTACTACTCAATGTGCTTACGAGCTCTTTTGTCACAAGCACGATCTGACTTATGTCTTCCTGGCCACTTATAAATAGATCCAGGCTTTCTTGGCTCAACATGATAAGCCACCTGTGTCTGTCTTTCTCTTGTTCTATTATTATCTCTGTCTCTTAAGCTTTAGTTTAGTGCTGCTAAGCATCCTGCTCTGGACAAGACTTCTTCTGAAGCTATCCCTTCTAAGGTATGCTCCGTTCTCTCTTTTCTTATGCAATCATGGTTATTTATATCCAGCATTCCTATATTCAGGGCCTTCCCTCTCCTACTGCTGCCACCAATGGCTATACTGACAATGAGCATGAGGTCAAGGTGATTATGCTTACCTCTGAGAACAACGTCCTCTTAAGCCTTCTTTCTTGTAACTCTGGTCCTGTATGTCTCTGTATTATCTCTTCTATTATTGTTTTTCTTATTACTTCTTCTGCTAGGGTCCTATGCAGGTAGACGATGATGCAAGTACTCTGTCTTCCAAGCTGACGTCTGCTCCTGCATCCAGTTCATCCACTCCTCTTCACAAGGTTCTTAAGTTTCCTCGTTTTATTATTAAGTCCCCTAAGCTTAAGAAATTTCAGGCTAAGGTAGGCTCTTTGCCTCTATATCTGATGGTCTCTCTCTCTCTAAATGCCTCTCTTCCTAGACTGCTAATCCTCATGGCATTGTTGAGATAGTTGGTCAAGGTGAGCTGCATTTACTTCTTGCTCTCTGTTTTGTTTCTAATCTGTCTCTCTATTCTGTTCTACTTTTATCTCATGGTTTCTAGCTCAAATTCCTTTGAGGCTATCCTCGAGCTCTATTTACCTGGTCTGGGTTTGTACACCAATATCTGTTATATGATCAGCTTGAACGCCCTCGATGTAACTCTCACCGCAGCTAGTAATCACGTCCTTCAGTTTATCCGGGACCTCAAATTCACAACCAAGTTATACCACGATGCCATGTTGGAATTCAAGCATATCTATCAGGTCTGGGAGGACAAGAGGTCTCGTCCTTCTGAGAAATATTAAATAGTTCTCTCTTTGTCCTATTCTGTGGTATTCTCCAGTATTCTTGTGTCTAATATATCATGTTTCTGTGATCTCTTCTATTCCTGGTGGCTCATCTAATTCTGAAATATTCATCTTCTCCTTGAGAAGATGGATACTTTCCTCTGGTGCATCTAGAAGCCACTTGACTTCTCTAGTATATGATATCTCCCTCCTTGCGAGGTAAGGTATAACTTTAAATACTGCTATCTTATTCTGCTATATAGCTCCATCTAGTTCTGTCAATATAAAGGTCTCTTCTCTAAGACATCTGATCACCACCATGGGTCCTAGATAACAAGGCTTCATCTTTCTGTCTGCCGAGAGCTCAATGGCCAAATTCTTGACCAGTACTAAGCTTCCCAGTTTTAGATTAAATTCTTTTATCTTATGTTAGAGGTCGCTTTCGAGCTGAAGCATCCTCTAGATCTTTTCTTTTATGACTCTCTGTCTCATCTCCTCTACGTGTTTCATGTGCTTAGTCAAGGCTAGAGCTCGCAACCCTATTAATTCTGCACTCAAGACCATTCTCTCTGGATATTTTACTAGCTATGTGGCCTCCACCACATCCAGGGGTATCATCAGGTGCGCTTCCATTATCATAAAATATAGCAAACATCTGGTTCCCTTTCTCACTATTATTCTGTCTGCCCATGTTACATAAGGTAGATGCCAGAACCATTTCTTGACTTCTCCCTTTGTAGCTTTGTAGAGCATCTATCTCAGGTCCCAATGTGGTCTCTCAACTACACTATTTGCTTGCGAATTATAAGAAGAGATAGTAACTTCTTTTATCCCATATTTCTCTTCTAGCCATGTTACGGCCTTCTTAAACAGTACTCTGTTATCAGTAATGATCTTTACCAGACTGCCCTATCTGCAAATTATATCCTCAAAAAGCCACTGTCCTATGGCTCTCGTATTTTCTTGTCTTAGTGCTTTTGCTTCTATCCAGGATGATAATCTGCATCTACCATGAACTATGTACTTGCACCCATTTGATAGAGGTATCATATGGACAATATCTACGTATAGTACTTAAAATATTAATAGTGTGTGAGTTACCACTGGTGGCGTCTTGAGCACTATCCTCTGTCTAATCTAGCATAGATAACACGACTTGATATACCAAATTGCATCCTCTTCTATCTCCAGCCACCAAAAGCACTGCTATAGCATCCTGCCCATTGCATACACTCCCCGGTGTCCCATCTCGTCATGACATACTTTAAGCAGTCACATTCTCTCTGATGTTCCAATAACCAGCTGGGGGTTCCCTCCACTAGCATTCTTTCTATAAAGTTTTCTATCTTCTTTATCTAGCCAGTAGTGCAATGCTTGTGGCACAAATCTAGCTTGGTCTGTGGTTAGAACTCCTAGTTCTGACAAATTCTTAGTCGTCAAATATCTTTTGATTTTTGACAACATTTCCTCTTGATACTTTGCATGATCACTATACCAGTTATTGTTGTAGTTCCCTAGCTCTTCCTTCTCAGGATTATCTCTTGAGTCTTTATCATTCTTGTCTTCCTTGGGCTCTGTGACTTCTGTAAAAATCTCTCTCGAAGTCTCTAACCTGTTTTTAACTCTCGCCTCTGACCTCCCTAAGGCCATTAAGAGATCATCGAGTACAATTCCATGGTAAAATCCCTCTCTCGAGTCGATCTCCTCATAGAACTCTTTTAATCTCAAAGGGTCCTCCCCTGTGGGATTCTCTTTTCTAATGGCAATGTCTCCACCTCCGTCTTCTGATCTATCTTTAAAAAATTTAGGAACTGGGTCTCTGGGATACTATTTTCTTCTCAATAGTCCATCTGGTCCAAAAGTCTTTCCTTTCTTATAAACTAATTCAAAGAAAAAGTTCATTCTAATATAGTCCACCCAGCGATTGATCGTCACATTGGGCATCTTTCCCAGGTTATTTAACATCCCTGCCAAATACTTGGCATCTGTCTCTACTATGAAGTTCCGACATCCCTGGAACAGATATACTTCCTATTTGAGGGCCCGTCTAAGACCACATAGCTCTCTCTTGGGTTGTGAATATCTCTGCTGTCTCTTATCCATAAGAAGCAAATTGAACTTAATGTAGTGTATATGCTTCAGTTCCTCCTCATCTCTCTGGTACACATAATATCTGACTGCTCTCCACAAAGTATCCACTGCTAGCACTAATGGCTGCCCACTAGGGAACTTCAGGTTCCTGGTATGAAAACATGACTTGATCAATGTTTTCAGATCTGATTGGGCTTTCTCTTGTACAGAACCCCACTCGAAGGTCACATCTTTCTTTATAACTTCATACAAAGACGAGGTCATTGTTACAAAGTTTGGAATATGGTTATGAGATTGCACCGCTATTCCCAAAAAGGCTCTTATGTCAATGGTGTCCTCGCAAGGCCCCCAATACATTATCTTGCCTATCACATCTCTCGTAGGTTTCCTTCTCTTATAAGAACAATTGAAGCCCACAATAGTGATGTGGTCTTCACATATCTTTGTCTTGGGGCCTGAAAAAGTCCCTCCTGCATACTTTATTCTTTGTAGTATCCAATTTACATTTTCCATGTACTTGTAAATAAACCACCTTATCCCAGGGTTCTTCTCTAGCACTTCTAAGGTACTGTCTGGCTTCTCATATCTGGTAGTGGGTCCTCTGATGGGCATGTTGTCTATGTACAGCAACGTGTATCTAGGTATCTCATCACATAAAATATATGTAACATCATTATGGAATATTGGAACTAAGTTCATCTATCCCATTGGTAATGTCACTAATCTCAAAGCTCAAAAGAGCGTTTGAAACATAGTAAGGTCTCTTAAGCATTCTGCAAGCACTCTCTCATCATACCCTATATACAGATCCAATATCCTCCCACAGGCTCTTCCTGTGAAATGCATTGCTAATTCTTCTGTAGCCAGAGGCAACCCTGAGTACATGATTGTCATTCTATTCAAAGGTTCGAGACTATGCACAATGCACAGGCTCTTTCCGTCTTTCTTAATAACATAAAACCACCTCAAGCGGTATAAACTGTTTAAAGGCTCGTATACACCCACATCTATTTTCCTCTTGATTATACTGCAGACCTTGTCATGTATTGCTGGTGGTATTCTAAATGGTCTCTCAACCCATGGTATATGTGCTACTGCCGGTATCTCTATTGCCAGGAAATATTCTTCCTTGAACTTTCCCCTTTCATTATCTTTCCAAGCAAATGCTTGGTTCTGTTCTGCTACTATCTAATGCATGAGCTTTCGCTCTTCTGGCCACAAGAAATTAGACAGACATATGCTCTAAATCCAGTTTCTCTTTTCTCTCCACCATATACCTCCCTTTTAGAATAAACTCTGGGGAATGCTCTGGTAATCTTGGAAGATCCTTGAGAGAATCACTCGTTATCTCCCTTATAATCCTAAACTTTTCTGGTAAGGTTCCTAGCATAGGCTTTACTTTCAAAGCTATTGGCTTATATTTCTTAGCAAAACAGACTGCGTCTACTGCCTCTTCTAAGTTAACCTTCTCATTATCTTTTTCCACAGCCATTACCATCTTTCCAATGGTCCTAGACTGGTGGAGCTCCATAAAAAACTGCTCAAGAACTAGGTCTTGTCTATTTTCCTCTGTCTGAATGCTCTTTTGTAAGTACAATAATTGTACCTCATCTTGTGATAATTCTTTTATGTCTAGAGGTAATGCCTCTAAGATGAAAGGCGTTCTCTCCTTATCTATTTCTAGGATACAGGGTACCTCTCATCCGAGCATCTCCTCAGATTCCTTGAGGCTCAATGAAAATGCGCCAGGGTCTCTAGCTTTCTTGGTAACGACCCTTGCTTATAAGTTAGTATTGCTGCTCTTGTCCTGGTGTTGGAATAGGTTATATTAATTGTCTGGTTTCCTTCTCAATCATTTACAATTGTACTCTCAGTTATGGCATCAAATGGCCTTCCTAATAAAATCTTGTATGGTGCCATTTCTATTATATGCGCTTGCAGCAGTACTATAACGTCTCTTAGCATGAACGGCACATTCTTTGCTAGTCCACAGGTTCAAGACAGGCTCCCGTTTGCACTCTGTAACTGTATACTAAGACCAGGGTTCCAGCTTATCTTATTGGCTGCTGTCACATCCCTCGTCATTGAGACTATTTGAGAGCTACTGTCAAGTAGGGCCTCTTCTTCTGTTACTCTATTTACTAACACTGGTACAACTCTCAGGTGTGCCATCTCAGGGACACTCTCTTCTCGTATACCCTCTTTTGATACAAACACCTGATATGCCCTTTCTGATGGATGGAGGGTCTCTAAAAACTGCACCACTGAATCTTTCACAGTCCAGAGTTCTGTTTTCTCTCCAGGCACAACCTCTATTTCGGCCTATACTGCCAGAGGTCCCCACAGGCAATCTATCTCAACTACATTGGTCTCTGTTGTCTGCCTAGATTATACTTGAGAGAGCTCCTTCTCTTCTGCACTAGCATGACAACTAGTCAGAATTTCTTTTAATGCCATCTGTAGCTTAGGTGCGATTGCCCATAACTCTTTTGGTGTTACTGTCATCTCACCTTTTAAGATTCTATCCAAAAGATCTTCTACCTTGACACCTTCTTCTATCAGTGCCTTCGGCTTTGGGGGTATCTCTTTCTTCTGAAACTGTCTAAAATATTTAGCAGGCAAAGGCAGAACTTCCACTACTGGCTTCTGAGTTGGTACTTCTTGGTACGGGAACTCGTTCCATTTAACAAAAGTTTTTCCTGCTCTGCTTCGTTCTAGGACTAGTCCTAGACTCTGTTATGACTTCTGTTTCTTAGCTCTCTATAGGATTCTCTGAAACATGTGACTTTCGGAAACAAACCACTTTCTCGAGAGACAGTTTCTTTCTCAGTTCCTCTAAAAATCCAATCTTTTCTTTTGTGACCCTTTTGACTGGGTGTACTCAGCCGCTATCCTTCTAAGGAATCCTTCCATATTCTTCTCTTCTGGTTCCAGATTGCTATCTGTTTGTAGCTTCTATAGCATAACTTCTAGATCCTTTACTTTATTTCTTAGCTGCGCTACCTCTAGCTGCAGCTACTCCTTTCTAGGGGGACCGACTTGCAATCTCTTCAATATAGTCTTGGGTATTTTATTTTGGTTATACCCAGTATTGGGCTCTCTATCCAAAAACTCTGCTAATTCCAAATCTTGGTTGCTTATTAGCATTACTACCACTGATGACGGTAAATGCTTCTTTACATATTTTCTTATAGATAGGTTGGGGTCTGTAAGTATTGGATCCCCATTTGCAAATTTGACAGTAAAACTGTCCACTAAAATCAATTTTTTTTGTTTGTCTTCATTCTTTACCATATAATTCAGGAACAGGTGGTTTGTCCCGAAACAATAGTAGCATTTCCTAGATGGTCTCAGTGGCACTGGTCCCAAAGGACCAGTGTATCTGTTCTGATTCTGATACTGATTCTGATTCAGAGGAGGCAAGAACTCTCTCTGATACCTGCTCCTACTAACCAAGGCATGAATGCTCTCAATCAGACTCTGAATGTGCTTCTCGTGTTTTTCTTGTCCTTTTTCCTGTTTCTCATACATAGTTTTTAGTACGTTCATATCCATCTGTAAACTCTCTAAATCTGGTAACAAATCTACTTTTCTCGTTGCCTCTTGCTTCATGAACAGCACAGGTGCTCTTGAGTCGGGATCCAACTTCCCTGTGCTCACACCCAGTGTTGCACTATGCTGCAAGGCTCTAGCTATAGTCTTGTCGCTGACTAGGTCAACAGCCTTCTGTACTACTTGGTCTAAGGCATAGAGATCCTTGACATGGCTCCTTCCCAGTGCGTCCACCCTCAGATGACCCTGAAGACTCAATCTCGAGTTCAAGGCTTCTCTAAAGTTGGCATCTAGGTACTGTATGAAGTATTCCACTAGTTCTCTATTTCCTATGATAGCTGGTAGCTTCAAACATTTCTGCGCTATAAAAAAAATTTTCCATTTAAAGTCCAGCAAATGTTCCTCTTCGGCTAGGCCAATCTCTGGGGTTTCTCAGCAAAGCTGTCTGAGCTAGTCCATAGAACTCTGCTCTTCTATAGTTATCTCAGGATATTCTGACTTGAGGTGGCTCATAAAGCTATCCCAATCTGTCAGATGTGCTCTAGACAGTCCCTCAGTAATATCTTGGTGATTGATTATGTAGTAGGTCACCTAACTTGATGTGTAATTCTCTGTGGACTTAAAGTTGGCACTCTGTTACTTACAGTTGTCCATAGGTGATAGTTAGCTACTATCTCTTTCAATAAAGTCACTTATAGTTGTCCACAGTGTTACTGAGTTGCTAGAATCTCACAGCTGTCACCACTGCCCAGGTTATAACACAATCTCCTCTTGTATACTCCTCAAAACTCGTCTACTGGTCATTTATGTCCATATTGACATATTCTGTTAGTCATCTGAGTTTTTGTTGCTCGTCCATAATCTTTGTCACAGCGAGCATTTGTTTGACAAGTCTGATATAAGTCCAAAGGTTCCTGGTTCAACTATTTCATCTTAGAGTGCTTGGGCTCAAGGCCAGGGGCATATGTGGTATTGATGGCATCCTTCTATTATTTTTTGGTAGTAGTGAAGTCGGGTTCTGTTATGGTGGTTGTAAGTTTGAAGTATTACTAAGAATTTCAGATGAAAGAATAGACATTTCTTCTGGAAGTTTTTCTTTTAGGTTCAGTTTCTCAATGATAGTTGCCAAAAGTTTGTTCCTAGATATATCAAAAAGTCCTAGTAAAGACAGTCTACTTCTGTCAGCTTTGTTTTCAACAAAGGGGTTAGGCTCATGATCTGATGGAGAACCTAGTTTTGGCATATGATAAATTGTTGTTTCTGCAATTGCAAGGTTCGGCATGGCTGATCTGGTGCGTTGAGATAGTACTGTTCTTCTCAACAGTTGTTCTGAATCTAGTACCAGTTCAGTTGTTCCAGCATATTATGCTGCTAAAGTCTGCCAACTTCTCATTCTAGTTTCTAAAGGAATGTTCTCTCGGGTAGAGTTGTTAGTGTTGTTAGCTATTTTATTGGATGTTTGTTTGGAAAAACGTGAAGAAGAATAAGTAAACAGCGTGGTAATGATGAAAGCTCCCTAAGAAATCTGAAACTCCCCTCGTGGTGGGCTCCAGATGATGGGGATTAAAGGGAATTAATCACAGAACAAAAGTAATAACAAATGGGAATACAAATGGTCTCCTAGATGTCTCACAATTGTGCACTAACAAGTAGGCACTGGGGAGATGATCAAATATAAAAGAGAGCTTAAACACAGGGTAGAATAGAAGGGGGAACTCAAATAACCAAAAGAAATAATAATAAAGAACTTATACGAATCTACTCGAGGTAGATCTCACTGTATTAGAATCCCTAAGACATGTGTTTGTCTCACGTTGTGATACTACTGCCCTTACCTAGTCTAGTAGTCTAGTTTACTGTTGATACAGCAGAACTACCTAGAACTTCTGTGCCATCATGTGGGCTCTTCTTCAGCTGACCCTACAACTAAAAACTGACTCCAATGACACATAGCGAGCTATTAACTCCTAGTGTAAGCAAATGCCTAAGTCTGTTGGGGCTCAAATTCCCATCGAGGGAGAGGTTTAATGGGTTTTTAGGAAGTAAAGTAGAATACTTAGAAAAATAGGAAACTTAGTCACTCAAAATAGCTATTAAGCTCTAGAGCAACAGAGAGGGATGATGATAGGGATATGATGCTTAAGTTCCCCTCTGTGCCCTAGAGTATTTTATTATGATTACAAAGCAAAGAGACAACAAAAAAAGTGACACAAAGAAAACCTCCAAATTCCCAAACATAGTAAGGCCACAATGATGAGATGGTGCTGTTACGCCATTAGAGAATTTTCTGTGGAAAAGTAGCATGGGATAAAAGTTATAACCCTGGGTTTCACTATTGGAACCCACTCTAGAGACTTCCTATAAGCCCCAGACATAATCTAGACCTAAAATTGGGCACTTCTCTTAGGTAGTGAATGAGCTACCACATGCTAGAATAGCATATACCTTGGGAGGCAAGACTGATGAGCTAGCATCAGGTTTCTCAGATACAGACTATTAGTGTTAAAACTCTAGAAATCAGAGGCTCAGAGATCTCTTTGAAATGTGAGATAATTTCGATCTAGAGCAGACTTAGACTAATATGACATCAAGACGGCAGATCAAAAGTCTATCAGTGACTAGTGATCCCATCACTGCTGGACTCAGTAAAGAAATGGACACGCCAATGGACAATGATTGTATTGCTGATGCTTAGACATACTGTCATGTGTTTCTAGACTGTATTTGGAGTAGAAGGAAGCTGGTTCGGGGTTTTGGGAACAATGGGCAGGAGTGAAGTATGGAAGTGGAGCAGGATCACATGGTCATGTCCAGGAGGTATAGAGAACAAGAAGATGATGGCTGTCATCGCCACATGGTAGTGTCATAGAGGAGAGACGCGAGGGAGAGTAGTAGAATAGAGAGTTTTCTTTTCTATTTCTTTTTAATTGAGTCTCAAGCACTTGTAATATCCTAATATATTTCTTAGAGTGGAGATTGAGAGAGAGAGCCTCCTTGGTCCTTGCCTTCATCTCAGAAGCTCTTGAGGTTATAAATGCAATTCTCTTGAGTGTGTAAGGGGTAATCTTGGTGAGAGGTTAAGTTAGTGAATGTTCTTTATTATATACCCTATTCTTTCTGGAGCCAAGACACAGCGGTTGCTTGGGCAATCTTCTATGGAATAGCAGGCCTGAAAAGCCTAGCTAATCATTGACTCAGATCGTATCGCACCCATAAGGTTTGGTGTAGGGGTGCGGATAAGGGCTTGATTGAGTGTGGTAAGGTCCATGAGTGGTTTACTGACTATTCTATTAATAAGCTTGTTACAGTGTGTAAAGGTGGATGGACACCTTAGGGACACCATGTAAGGCAGATCTAGATTGAACCTACCATCATTTCGACTATTTTTATATTATAGATAGGCTGTGCTTCATATTTTAATTTCTTTCTGATACCTCTACTTCCTCCTTCTCCCCACAAACTCTTTAGCACGCAATTGGGAACTGTCACCGCCCCCTTTCTACTTGCTAGTCATAGCTAAATTCCCTTTTGCCCCTTTCAGTGCCTTTCCAAACACTGGGTGGCCACTTCCTGATCCTCTAACCCTACTCCCAGAATCTTTCTCTACACAATGGTCAGGTCTCAAGCCTCTTGCTGGGCTGTAGACAAAGTCAGCGATCTTGAGTTGTCTTGCCCTTGAGCACATTATCTTTATCTAGCCTTTCTACTACCTCTCTCTTCAGCTTCTCTGATCTTTTCTTCTATCTCCTCTATGTCCTTTTGCTCTTCCAGATTCTAGGTTCCTTACATTGTTGTTCTGACATGACTCCACAGTGACTCAATTCCCTTGATCTTGCTATAATTAGCCATCAGTGATGATGGCTCAGCTCTGATCATAACTCTTCTATGAATAATGCCACTGGCCATTGAGATATACTGTTGCTTAGGTTGCATTAACCTGTCTAAGTTCATTTCCATCCTTGAGAGCACTTCTAGAAGGGAAATCTGTTGGAAATCCAATATGGGGTGCTGATGGGGATCAAAGGGAATTGATCACAGAACAACAGTGATAACAAATGGGAAGGTAAAAGATCCCCTAGATATTTTACAGTTGTGTGCTAACAAGTAGGCACTAGGAAGATAATCAAATATAAAAGAGAGCTTGGGAATAGGGGAAATAATGAGGTACAATTCAAAAGACCAAAAGAAATGATAATAATGTATTTAAGAATTCACTCAAGGTAGATCTCACCATAATAGGATCTCCAAGACGCATGTTCATCTCATGTCATAACACTATTGCCCTTACCTAGTCTAGTAGTCTGGCTCGCCATCAATACAGCAGAACTACCTAAAACTCCTGTGTCATCATGTGGGCTCTTCTTCAGCTGACCATACAACTGGAAGCCAACTCCAATGACACGTAGCGAGCTATTAACTCCTAGCATAAGCAAATGCCCAAGTCTGTTGGGGCTTGAATTCCTGTTGAGGGAGAGTTTTGGTGGGTTTTTAGAAAGTAAAGTAGAACACTTAGAAAAACTTAGAAACTTAGTCACTTAAAATAGCCATTAAGCCCTAGAGCAATAGAGAGGAATGGGGATAGAGGTATGATGATTTTTCCCTCTGTGCCCTAGAGTATTTTATTATGATTACAAAGCAAAGAGACAACAAAGAAAGTGAGACAAAGAAACCTCTGAATTCCCAAACATAGCAAGGCTGCAATAATGAGACAGCGCCCCTCCCAAACACTGGCTAACTACTCCCTGCTCTTCTAGTCCTACTCCAGAAACCCTCCCTCGCACGATGGTTGGACCTCAAGCCTCTTGACAGGCCATAGACAGAGACAGTGATCTTGAGCCATCTTGCTCTCGAGTGTGTTTCCTTCATCTAGCCTTCCTACTACTTCTCTTCTTAGCTTCCTTGTTCTTCTCTTTACCTCTTCTATGTACTCTCACTTCTCTGACTTCCAGTTTCCTTCTACTGCTGTTGTGAGATGACTTCACGATGGTTCAACTCTCTTGATCTTGCTATAATTAGCCATCAGTGATGATGGCCTGGATCTGATCATAAATCTTCTTTAAATAGAACTGCTGGCGGCTGCGGTATGACGTCACTTGGGTAGCGGTAATTCTACTAAGTTCACTTCTGTCCTCGAGAGTACTTCTAGAAGGGGGAACCATTAATAATCCGATACGGGGTACCTAGGCAAGCGTCTATGAGGTATGTGTAGCAGTGGTCACAGCCACTACTCTGCTACTCGAGCGAGAGGCTCGAGTCCATGACTAGGCGTCTAGGGAATACTTTTAGGAGGCTGAACTCTTCTCTCGAGCTGGTGATTCTGGTTTGCCTAAATTGTTGTAGGGCGTGACAGCACCTGGGCAAGCATCTATGAGGTATATGTAGCAGTGGTCACAGCCACTACCCTGCTACTCAAGCTAGATGCTTAAGTCCATGACTGGGCGTCTAAAGGAACATCTCTGGGGGGGTCAAGCTCTTCTCTCAAGCCAGTTATCCTGGTTATTAGGATGTAAATTGTCACCTACTTTGCCTAAAGATTTGTATAGTGTGACACTGTGATATCCTGCTCTTGTTTTTCTTCAATAGAGGAGAGTGTCATTTTCTCATAAATGTCTATTCAGATGACTGTCACTCAGCTGTCAAGTTCATGCTAGATCAGATTATTGATATTCCTAACTTATTGTATATGGGTAGGGACTTTAACATCAGAGATATAGAGTGGAATCCATCTGTCTTCTCTCATTCTACAGCTGGCCAGACCCTGGTGGACCTAGCTAACTCTCTTGGTCTTGTGTGCTCGCTTCTAGAGCTTCCTGTCCCTACTTACTATTTAGACACTGATGGTCATGCTAACTCAGTCATAGACCTTATAAGATTTTCATCCAGGCCTTCAGTCTAGCTTGTGAAGTTTATGTTGAAGTCAGTCTGCTATGCTCCCTTCCTACAATGGTCTGTGAAGTAGCAGATAGTGTTGTTTGCTAGGTTGCTATGCTCCTTTCCTTCAATAGTCTATGAGGTTAAAGTTTGTTTAATTTCTGTAATATTATGTTATTGAGTTTGTGTTATAGTCAATTCACTATATTTTCTTTTTGCAACAGTCTATGGAATAGTAGATAGTATAGTCTAAAAGGTTGCTATGCTTCCTTCCAATAGCAGTCTGCTCTTTTTTCATCTCTCAAATCATTAAAAATAAATCTCAAGTCTATTGTTAGATACAAATACAATCTATAATCTAATGCTATTGAATACTTCTTTATATACTACATTGAGTGTCCTTCTACTCTCTTGGCTCTGCTCTGGAAGAAGTACTGAGATGTTCAGAGGTGA
>Ga0157360_1000175_pt1 | contig 30047 bp, 23 predicted proteins | sample AttlaeALBM1_FD_111483 | JGI IMG/M metagenome (GOLD analysis project Ga0157360, IMG submission 111483) | Fungus gardens microbial communities from leaf cutter ant in Ribeirão Preto, State of São Paulo, Brazil - Atta laevigata ALBM1 | ecosystem: Host-associated > Fungi > Mycelium > Unclassified ...
GGACCGTTTCCCTGCTGGTCATCAGTGTTGTTGTGATTGTTAGACGACATAACGCTTAACCAATTCCTTTCATCAGAAATGCTGTGGTTTCTGAATACATTGCGCCCGATTCAAATCCCGACACCCTCTGGGTACCGGGCCACACCGAATTCGGTGACAGACCGTGAAACGCGAGCCAGCGACTATACCATTTTCACCTGAAGCGAACAAATGGCCTCATAACGATCGCCCTCACGACGTGAAGCGCGGCAACATTTCTGTCGCCCGCGCGCGTGCGATGCGATCGATTTCAAGGACAGCGTCCACCGAATCCGGTTCCGGACACGCCTGTGCCGCCATCACCGCGCTGTTCAGGGCGGCAATGTCGGTGAAGCGGATCTGGTGATTCAGGAAAGCCGCGACGGCAACCTCGTTGGCGGCATTAAGCGTGGTGGTCGCCGCCTGCCCTGCGTCACAGGCATCAATGGCCAGTTTCAGGCAGGGATAGCGGCTGAAGTCAGGTTCTGCAAAGGTCAGCGCCGACATGCGGGTAAAATCCAGCGGTGTCACGCCTGCATGAATACGCGAAGGCCAGGCCATGCTGTGAGCAATCGGCGTACGCATATCAGGAGAACCTAACTGAGCCAGCACGCTGCCATCGCAGTATCGCACCATGGAGTGGATCACCGACTGAGGGTGAAGGATCACTTCCATCTGCGCTGCGCTGGCATTAAACAACCAACGGGCTTCAATGTACTCGAGACCTTTATTCATCATGGTGGCCGAATCGACAGAGATTTTTCGCCCCATCGACCAGTTCGGATGTGCACAGGCCTGATCCGGCGACATGGCGCTGAGATCCGCTAACGCTGTGTCACGAAAAGGACCACCCGATCCCGTAAGGATAATCGACTCAATGCCATTATCCTGCAGGTCAGCGTAACCTAACTGATGCTGGATGGTAGCGGGTAAACTCTGAAAAATGGCGTTATGCTCGCTGTCGACCGGTAGTAACTGTGCGTGATGATGACGCACCGCCTCCATAAACAAACGGCCGCAGGTGACAAGCGATTCTTTGTTGGCCAGCAGGACCGTTTTGCCCGCGCGAATGGCCGCCAGAGTCGGCAGCAGGCCCGACGCGCCCACAATCGCCGCCATCACCTGATCCACCTCGTCCAGCGCGGCCAGTTCGCAGGCAGCCTGAACGCCGGAGAGCACTTCAGTTTCGACGCTGATTGCTCTCAGTCGCTCACGCAATGCCGCCGCAGAGGCGTCGTCTGCCATACAGGCGTAGCGGGGTCTGAAGGTCGCACACTGTTCGGCCATCAGCGAGACGTTGTGACCGGCGACCAGCGCCGTGATCTGATAAAGCGCCGGATTGGCGCGAACCACCGCCAGCGTACTGGTGCCGATCGAGCCGGTAGATCCCAGCAGAGTTAATCGCTTCATGAGGCTATCCGTGTGAAGTCAGCGTGCCCGCGGGCACAATGTAAAACGCCGCCAGATGTCGCATTCATACGAATACCTCTCTGTACGGCGTTTTGTCGGGCAGTGATGGGATCAGAAATCCATCAGCTCCGTCTCTTTTTCTGACAGTGCGGCATCGACTTTCTTGATGTACGCATCGGTCATTTTTTGCACTTCATCCTGCGCACGACGTTCGTCGTCTTCGCTGATCTCTTTATCTTTCAGCAGCGCTTTGATCTTATCGTTGGCATCGCGACGGACGTTACGTACCGACACACGGCCCTGCTCGGCTTCGCCGCGCACGATTTTGATCAGATCTTTACGACGCTCTTCTGTCAGCGCGGGCAGCGGAACACGAATGTCGGTGCCGGCTGAACTTGGGTTCAGGCCGAGATCGGACTTCATGATCGCTTTTTCGACTGCCGCACTCAGTGAACGATCGAACACGTTGATTTTCAGCGTGCGTGAATCTTCCACGGTAACGGAAGCCAGCTGACGCAGTGGCGTCGGCGTGCCGTAATATTCGACGACGATGCCGTCGAGCAGCGAAGGTGAAGCACGACCGGTGCGCACTTTGCCGATGGTGGTTTTGAATGCTTCCACGCATTTTTCCATGCGCGTATCAGCATCTTTTTTGATGTCGTTAATCACGTTGAAACCCTTGGATTCGGTTTGACCTGGCCAGTTCCGGCGTAACCGGAAGCGGGATCGATAATCATCGATAATCCTGACTGGTGCGCGATGCATTATCATCGCGCTGACAGAATATACCTTATTTTATCTCGCCTCGGGTATTAATGCGTAATCAGGGTGCCTTCTTTTTCACCCATCACTACGCGACGCAGCGCGCCAGGCTTGTTCATGTTGAAAACACGGATAGGTAATTTGTGGTCACGCGCCAGGGTGAAGGCCGCGAGATCCATCACTTTCAGCTCCTGATCCAGCACTTCGGCATAGGTCAGCTGCTCATAGAGGGTTGCGTCCGGGTTTTTCACCGGGTCAGCAGAGTAGACGCCATCGACCTTGGTCGCCTTCAGCACCACGTCTGCCTCAATCTCGATGCCGCGCAGACACGCCGCAGAGTCCGTGGTGAAGAACGGGTTGCCGGTACCGGCGGAGAAGATTACCACGCGGTTATTGCGCAGCAGGCTGATCGCCTCTGCCCAGCTGTAGTTGTCACAGACGCCATTCAGTGGAATCGCTGACATCAGGCGTGCATTCACATAGGCGCGGTGCAGCGCATCACGCATCGCCAGACCGTTCATGACGGTTGCCAGCATACCCATGTGGTCGCCTACGACGCGATTCATTCCCGCCTGCGCCAGGCCTGCGCCACGGAACAGGTTACCACCGCCAATCACAACGCCAACCTGGATGCCCAGCTCAACCAGCTCTTTTACCTCTTGTGCCATACGGTCAAGCACACTCGCGTCGATACCAAAACCTTCTGCGCCTTGCAGGGCTTCACCGCTGAGTTTAAGCAGGATACGTTGATAAACAGGTTTTGCGTTGGTCGCCATGGTCAGTTCTTCCTGGAAGATTGGGTGTAAAAGAGACGTAAATTCTGATCGATCATCCGCTTAACGCGATGAAATTGCTATTGGGATGAAACTGAAAACGTGCCTGTTGCGGTGCACAGACAAAAAAGAACCGCCATCTGGCGGTTCTTTCAGAGCATTAAGACTGTTTGGACATGGCTGCAACTTCTGCAGCGAAGTCAGACTCAACTTTCTCGATGCCTTCGCCCACTTCGAAGCGGATGAAGTTGATTACGTCAGCGCCCTGCTCTTTCAGAGCCTGGCCAACGGTTTTGCTTGGGTCGATAACGAAAGCCTGACCGGTCAGAGAGACTTCGCCGGTGAATTTCTTCATACGGCCTTCAACCATCTTCTCTGCGATCTCTTTTGGCTTGCCAGACTGCATCGCGATGTCCAGCTGAACCTGGTACTCTTTCTCAACCACGTCAGCAGAAACGTCTTCTGGCTTAACGAACTCAGGCTTGCTTGCAGCAACGTGCATCGCGATCTGTTTGATCAGATCTTCGTTCGCGCCGGTTGCGGAAACCAGAACGCCGATACGTGCGCCGTGCAGGTAGCTGCCCAGCTCTGCGCCTTCCAGGATAGCAACGCGACGGATGTTGATGTTCTCACCGATTTTAGCAACCAGTGCAACGCGCTCTTCTTCGAACTGCGCTTTCAGAACTTCAACGTCGGTTACGCGATCGGCAGCAGCTGCTTCCAGAACTTTGTCTGCGAATGCCTGGAAACCGCCATCTTTAGCCACGAAGTCAGTCTGGCAGTTTACTTCCAGAATCACGCCGTAGTCGCCAACGATCTTGGTTTTGATTACGCCATCAGCAGCAACGTTGCCTGCTTTTTTCGCTGCTTTGATTGCGCCAGACTTACGCATGTTCTCAATCGCCAGCTCAATGTCGCCGTTCGCTTCAGTCAGCGCTTTTTTGCAGTCCATCATGCCAGCGCCAGTACGCTCACGCAGTTCTTTTACCAATGCAGCGGTAATGTCAGCCATTCCAGAATCCTCGGTTCGTGCCTGTGTACGTGTGCACCAGCAGACACTTATTTGCGGAAAATTTTTCTGTCCCGCCGTCCGGTTGGGAGCGTGACAGACTTAGATAAAATAAAGGGGCCAGTATAGGCCCCTTACAGATCACATCTGAATGCTAAGGGCTCTTATGCAGAGCAAACCTTATTAAGCGTTTTCTAAAGACGCTTCTTCAGCTTGCTCAGCCAGGTCCTGAGAGCGGCCTTCGCGAACGGTAGTCGCAACGGCAGTCAGGTACAGGCTTACAGCACGGATCGCATCGTCGTTACCTGGGATAACGAAATCAACGCCATCTGGATCAGAGTTGGTATCAACGATAGCAAATACCGGGATACCCAGGTTGTTTGCTTCTTTGATTGCGATGTGTTCGTGATCGGCATCAACAACAAACAGTGCGTCTGGCAGACCGCCCATGTCTTTGATACCGCCCAGGCTGTTTTCCAGCTTGGCCAGCTCACGCGCACGCATCAGCGCTTCTTTTTTGGTCAGTTTGTCGAAAGTACCATCCTGAGACTGAGTCTCCAGATCTTTCAGACGCTTGATTGACTGACGAACAGTTTTCCAGTTAGTCAGCATGCCACCTAACCAGCGGTGGTTGACGAAGAACTGGTCGCAGCTCAGTGCAGACTCTTTTACCGCTTCAGCAGCAGCGCGTTTGGTACCTACGATCAGGATCTTACCTTTACGGGAAGCGATCTTGTTCAGCTCAGCCAGCGCTTCGTTGAACATAGGGACAGTTTTCTCAAGGTTGATGATGTGAACCTTGTTGCGCGCACCAAAGATGAATGGCTTCATTTTTGGGTTCCAGTAACGGGTCTGGTGACCGAAGTGAACACCCGCCTGGAGCATGTCGCGCATGGAAACAGTTGCCATGATTACCTCTGAATTTTGATTGGGGTTGGGCCTCCATGTATCCCATACGACCGACCTCTTTCAAGGCACCCCGGCGTATGTGTCGATACATGTGTGTTTTATTACACATAATGAGAGTTATGCGTTTCCTGCTGACCGGAACGGCCATACAGAGAATCGTCGGCGCGCTTTATACCACAACCAGCCAGGGGACGCCAATAAATGATCGCGGCCCGGGGCCAGTGCGTTCTCTATTTGGCAGCCCATTTACGGACTGCTAACATGACAGCACAGAGTTCATTATTGTCGAAAATATCGACAAATGCGGATTAATTTAATGGCAATTTCAATCAAAACCCCTGAAGAAATCGAAAAAATGCGCGTCGCGGGCCGCCTGGCCGCCGAAGTGCTGGAGATGATCGAACCCCACGTTCAGCCGGGTGTAACAACCGGTGAGCTGGATCGCATCTGCCACGAGCACATCACGCAAAAGCAGCAGGCGGTTTCTGCCTGTCTGGGCTATCACGGCTTTCCAAAGTCGGTCTGCATTTCGGTGAACGAAGTGGTCTGTCACGGTATTCCCAGCGACGATCGCCCGTTAAAAGATGGCGACATCGTCAATATCGATGTCACCGTGATTAAAGATGAGTATCACGGCGACACCTCTAAGATGTTTATCGTCGGCAAGCCGACGATTCAGGGCGAGCGCCTGTGCCGCATCACCCAGGAGAGCCTCTACCTTTCCCTGCGTCTGATTAAGCCCGGCATCCGCCTGCGCGAGCTGGGCCGCGCGATTCAGAAGTATGTTGAAGCGAACGACTTCTCCGTGGTGCGGGAATATTGCGGCCACGGCATTGGCAAGGGGTTCCACGAAGAGCCTCAGGTACTGCACTACGATGCCGACGACAGCGGCGTGGTGCTGCAGGCGGGCATGACCTTTACGGTCGAGCCGATGGTCAACGCCGGCGATTACCGCATCCGCACCATGAAAGATGGCTGGACGGTAAAAACCAAAGATCGCAGCTTGTCCGCGCAGTATGAGCATACTATTGTGGTGACGGAAAACGGCTGTGAGATTTTAACCCTGCGTAACGATGACACGCTGCCTGCTGTGCTCGTCGCCGAAGGGTAATTCCCCGAATACAGATCAAGCCGGCGCTGAGCCGGCTTTTTTTTGGCTAAAAAAGAGAAGAGCTGCATGAGCGTGAGTCTGTCGGAAGATGTGAAGAGCGGTCTGGCCGATTCCCCGGCCGGATGGAGTGACGACCAGCTGACCCGCGACAGCCTGAAGCTGCGGCTGGAACAGTTTCAGCAGCATCTGGCTGCCGCGTTTGATGCGGGTGAAGCGGTAGAGCCGCTGATTGATGCGCGCACGCTGTTTATCGATCGGCTGCTGTGCCGCCTGTGGCGCTTTTTTGGCTTTGCGGAGATGCCGGCGATCGCGCTGGTCGCCGTGGGCGGCTATGGCCGGGCCGAGCTGCATCCGCTCTCAGATATTGATGTCCTGATCCTCAGCCGTCAGCCGCTGGACGAACAGGCCGCACAGCGCACCAGCGAGCTGCTGACGCTGATGTGGGATCTCCGGCTGGAGGTGGGCCATAGCGTCCGCACGCTGGAGGAGTGCCTGCTGGAGGGGCTCTCTGATCTCACCGTGGCCACCAACCTGATTGAGTCCCGGATGCTTACCGGCGATGTAGCGCTGTTTCTGGAGTTACAGAAGAACATCTTCAGCGACGGCTTCTGGCCCTCCTCCACCTTTTTTGCGGCCAAAATTGAGGAGCAGCAGGAGCGCCACAAGCGTTATCACGGCACCAGCTACAACCTGGAGCCGGATATCAAGAGCAGCCCCGGCGGCCTGCGGGATATCCATACGCTGCAGTGGGTCGCCCGACGCCATTTCGGGGCCACCACGCTGGACGAGATGGTCGGCTTTGGTTTCCTTACCGACGCGGAACGCAGCGAACTCAACGAATGTCAGGCGTTTCTCTGGCGTATCCGCTTTGCCCTGCATCTCTCCCTGCCCCGCTACGACAACCGTCTGCTGTTCGATCGCCAGCTCAGCGTGGCCCAGCGCCTGAACTATCAGGGCGAAGGCAATGAGCCGGTTGAGCGGATGATGAAGGATTTTTATCGGGTCACGCGGCGCATCGGCGAACTGAATCAGATGCTGCTGCAGCTGTTTGATGAGGCGATTCTGGCGCTCTCCACCAGCGAGAAGCCGCGCCCCATCGATGACGATTTTCAGCTGCGCGGCGACCTGATCGACCTGCGTGACGAAACGCTGTTCAGACGCGAACCGCAGGCTATTCTGCGCATGTTCTACGTCATGGTGCGCAACGACAGCATCAAAGGCATCTACTCCACGACCCTGCGCCATCTGCGCCATGCACGCCGCCATCTCAGTCAGCCACTGTGTCAGATCCCGGAGGCGCGACGCACCTTTATGGCGATCCTGCGCCATCCCGGCGCGGTCAGCCGGGCGCTGGTGCCGATGCACCGCCACAGCGTGTTGTGGGCGTATACGCCGCTGTGGGGGCATATCGTCGGACAGATGCAGTTCGATCTGTTTCACGCCTACACCGTCGATGAGCACACCATTCGCGTTCTGCAGAAGCTGGAGAGCTTTGCCAGCGAAGCGACCCGGCCACAGCATCCGCTGTGCGTGGAGTTATGGCCGCGTCTGCCGCAGCAGGAGCTGCTGCTGATGGCTGCCCTGCTGCACGACATTGCCAAGGGGCGCAACGGCGATCACTCGATTCTCGGCGCGCAGGATGCGCTCGACTTCGCAGAGATGCACGGCCTGAACTCGCGGGAGACGCAGCTGGTAGCCTGGCTGGTGCGGCACCATCTGCTGATGTCGGTCACGGCGCAGCGGCGCGACATTCAGGACCCGACGGTGATCCAGCAGTTCGCCGAGGTGATGCAGAATGAGAACCGGCTGCGCTATCTGGTCTGCCTGACCGTGGCCGACATCTGCGCCACCAACGAAAGCCTCTGGAACAGCTGGAAGCAGAGCCTGCTGCGCGAGCTCTTTTTCGCCACCGAGAAGCAGCTGCGACGCGGCATGGAGAACAGCCCGGATCTGCGCGAGCGGGTGCGTCATCATCGCCTGCAGGCGCTGGCGCTGCTGCGGATGGATAACATTGATGAGGAGCGGCTGCATCAGATCTGGAACCGCTGTCGCGCCGACTATTTCCTGCGCCATACGCCGAATCAGATTGCCTGGCACGCCCGCCACCTGCTGGTTCACGATCTGAAAAAACCGCTGGTGCTGGTCAGCCCGCACGCCACGCGCGGCGGCACCGAAATTTTCATCTGGAGTCCCGATCGGCCACATCTGTTTGCCGCCGTCGCCGGAGAGCTGGACCGCCGCAATCTCAGCGTGCACGACGCACAAATCTTCACCAGCCGCGACGGCATGGCGATGGATACCTTTATCGTGCTGGAGCCGGATGGCAGCCCGCTCTCGCCGGATCGTCATCCGATGATCATTCAGGCGCTGGAGCAGGCGATCACCCAGTCCGAGTGGGTGCCGCCGCGCACCCGCCGCCCGTCGGCCCGGCTCAAACATTTCAGCGTGGATACCGAGGTCAACTTCCTGCCGACGCATACCGACCGCCGCAGCTATCTGGAGCTGGTGGCGCTGGATCAGCCCGGTCTGCTGGCGCGGGTCGGGGAAGTCTTCGCCGATCTGGGGGTTTCACTGCACGGCGCCCGCATCAGCACCATTGGCGAGCGGGTTGAGGATTTGTTTATTCTGGCCAATAGCGAACGGCAGGCGCTGAATGAAGAAATGCGTAAAGCGTTGCAACAACGGTTGACAGAGGCCCTTAATCCAAACGATAAAGTGTGACCCGACCCGACTGGTAACCCTTTATCTTTTTACTTGTGCCGGGGTATTGCCCGGCATCGTACATGACAGATCAGGAAAAAAATATGCAACAGTTACAGAGCGTTATTGAATCCGCCTTCGAACGTCGCGCTGACATCACCCCGACCAGCGTGGACAGTGAAACCCGTGATGCCATCAACCAGGTAATCTCTCTGCTGGACAGCGGTGCACTGCGCGTTTCTGAGAAGATCGACGGCGAGTGGGTAACGCATCAGTGGCTGAAGAAAGCAGTGCTGCTCTCTTTCCGCATCAATGACAACCAGGTGATGGAGGGCGCTGAGACCCGTTTTTACGACAAGGTGCCGATGAAATTTGCGGGCTGGGACGAGGCGCGCTTCAAAGAAGCCGGTTTCCGCGTGGTGCCGCCTGCGGCAGTGCGTCAGGGTGCGTTCATCGCCCGCAACACGGTGCTGATGCCTTCTTATGTCAACATCGGCGCTTTCGTCGATGAAGGCACCATGGTGGACACCTGGGCGACCGTGGGCTCCTGTGCGCAGATCGGTAAGAACGTTCACCTCTCTGGCGGCGTCGGTATCGGCGGCGTGCTGGAGCCGCTGCAGGCTAATCCGACCATCATCGAAGACAACTGCTTCATCGGCGCACGCTCTGAAATCGTGGAGGGCGTGATCGTCGAAGAAGGCTCAGTGATCTCCATGGGCGTCTACATCGGTCAGAGCACCAAGATCTATGACCGCGAAACCGGCGAAGTTCACTATGGCCGCGTTCCTGCCGGTTCCGTAGTGGTTTCCGGTAACCTGCCGTCCAAAGATGGCAGCTACAGCCTCTACTGTGCCGTGATCGTGAAGAAGGTGGATGCGAAAACCCTCAGCAAAACCGGCATCAACGAACTGCTGCGCACCATCGACTGATTGCAGTGACGGGCTGGAAACCAGCCCGTCATCTTTTCTTTACATCCATTCTCAATCCACCTGCTTCGCGTTGCGAATGATCGGGTGCGTTTAGTTTTCATCCAGGTCATAATCCGCGCCAGTTAAATCCTGTCGCGCAATGTTCATCCCGCTGCTTTATGTCTACAGTTGTCTGACGTCATGAACAAAACTGCGCGCTTCTCACTTTTGATGGAAACAACGCTATGTATGACAATCTGAAAAGCTTAGGAATCAGTAATCCGGACGACATTGACCGCTACAGCCTGCGTCAGGAAGCCAACAACGACATTCTGAAAATCTACTTCCGCAAAGATAAAGGCGAGTTTTTCGCGAAGAGCGTGAAATTTAAATATCCGCGCCAGCGCAAAACAGTTGTGGCCGATCACGCGACCCAGGGCTACAAAGAAGTGCAGGAAATCAGCCCGAATCTGCGTTATGTCATCGATGAGCTGGACCAGATTTGCCAGCGTGACCAGGTTGAAGTGGATCTGAAACGTAAGATCCTGGATGACCTGCGTCATCTGGAGAGCGTAGTCTCGCACAAGATTACTGAAATCGAGTCGGATCTGGAAAAACTGACCCGTAACGGTCGTTAATTTTCCCGCCGACAGCGGAGGCCAGCGTTGCTGGCCTTTTTTATGTCCGCTCTCCTCACCCCTGTTCATCCAGCTGTAACGCCACATAGAGCAGCAGCCGGTCGTCGAACTGCCCCAGATTAAGCCCGGTCAGCTCTGAAATCCGGTTCAGCCGGTATTCCAGCGTGTTGCGATGAATAAACAGCGCGCGCGCCGTGGCGCCCGGCTGAACGTTGTGGGTGAACCAGGCGATCAGCGTCCGGCGCAGCAGGCCGTTGTTATCCATACTCCTGAGTTTTGCCAGAGGCCGGGCGAGTTCATTGGCCTGCCAGCCACCGCGCAGGCTGTCGAGCAGCACCGGCAGCACCAGATCCTGATAAAAATAGCTGCGCATCTCGGGCATCCGCTGCTTACCGACCATCATTGTCGTCCGCGCCGTCCGGTAAGAGCGCGCGATGCTGCCCGGCCCGCTGAAAAAGTTGCCCAGCGCGATGCGCATCCGCAGGTGACCGCTCTCTTTCATGCGCTGCAGCAGCTGCTCGACGCGACGACGGTGATCCTCCTGGTCATAACGTCCATGCGCATTCAGGGCGGGCTTCAGCACCACCATCTCCGTCAGCGACACGATGGCAATCAGGTTATCGCGCTCCGGGGTCGTCAGCAGGGTCTGCAGCTGCTGCAACTCCGACATCGCACTGTCGACGCCGAGCTGACCGCTGTCGATCTCCAGTACCGCCACCACCCGCGGCTGATTGAGGTCGATACCCAGGCGCTGCGCCCATTCGGTCAGCTGCGGCGACAGGGTATCGCTGCGGATCAGGTTCAGCACCAGCTCCTCACGCAGACGGCTATCCTGCGCCAGCATATGCAGCAGCCGCGCCTGTTCCAGCATCATCTCCGCCGTCATACAGACCAGCTCGCCATAGTGACGCAGGGCTACCGGCTCGCCCGTCAGGCCAATCACGCCGACGATGTCGCCATCGATCCGCAGCGGCAGGTTAATGCCGGGCCGTACGCCATGAAGATGTTTAGCCACCGCCTCGTCGATATCGACCACCCGCCCCTGCGAGAGCACCAGCAGAGCGCCTTCGTGCAACTCCCCAATGCGTTCCCGGTCACCGCTGCCGATGATCCGGCCGCGCGCATCCATCACGTTGACGTTGCTGTCAATAATCTTCATGGTGCGTGCCACGATATCCTGTGCCAGCCGGGCATCAAGGTGATAGGTCGCCATCCATAACTCCTGATAAAAAGGGGGGAGAAACAGAATACGCATGCGCCCGGCGCAGAGCATTGTGCAATTGCACAGAGCCGGGGAGGCATTTACTGAATCTGCGGTCAGCATCACACTCTGGCGGGGTAGAGCGCGGGCACAAAAAAGGCGGACCGCAGTCCGCCTGTGTATGAGGGATAACCCGTTACTGCATCAGCAGATAGATGCTGCTGTCACCGCGTTTCACATTCAGCGCCAGCACGGAAGGTTTGGTATCCAGCACTTTGCGCAGTTCACCCAGGTTGGTCACCACCTGCTGGTTAACGCCCTGGATCACATCGCCCTTTTTCAGGCCGATGCGCGCTGCGGCGCTGCCCGGTTTCACATTGTCCACGCGGACGCCCTTGTCACCGGTTTCGACATTGCTGAGATCCGCCCCTTCAATGCCGTTATAGATGGTGGCGGACTGCACTTTCGCCTGGCTGCTCTGCTGCAGCTGAACGGAGACATCGACCGGCTTGCCGTCACGCAGCAGGCCCAGCTTCAGCGTGGTGCCCACCGGCAGTGAACCCACTTCCGCGCGCAGCGATGCGAAGCTGCTCAGCGGTTTGCCGTTCATTGAAACGATGACGTCACCCGCTTTGATGCCCGCTTTGGCCGCCGCCGAATCCGGCAGCACCTGGCTGACAAAGGCGCCGCGCTGTGCATCGACCCTCATCGCTTTTGCCAGCTCGGAGTTCAGCTCCGTACCCTGCACGCCCAGTTCGCCGCGTTTCACCTGACCAAACTCAACCATCTGGGCCGTCAGGTTTTTCACCATGTTACTCGGGATCGCAAAGCCGATACCGATGTTGCCGCCGTCCGGCGCCAGGATGGCGGTGTTAATCCCGATCAGCTCACCGTTGAGGTTAACCAGCGCACCACCGGAGTTACCCCGGTTGATCGCCGCATCCGTCTGGATGAAGTTTTCGTAGTTTTCCACGTTCAGGCCGCTGCGGCCCAGCGCCGAGACGATACCGGATGTCACGGTTTCGCCCAGGCCATAAGGGTTACCGATCGCCACGGTGTAGTCGCCCACGCGCAGGTTGTCGGAGTCGGCGATTTTCACCGCGGTCAGGTTTTTAGCATCTTTCAGCTGAACCAGCGCGATGTCTGAGCTGGGGTCTTTCCCGATCACTTTGGCATCGTAACGACGGCCGTCGCTGAGCTGTACCTGAATTTTGGTCGCATTGTTGACCACGTGGTTGTTGGTAACCACATAGCCTTTTTCGGCATTAATGATGACGCCCGAACCCAGCGCCCGGAATTTTTCCTGCTGCGTATCTGGCGCAGGCGCGCCGCCGCCCTCTCCGCTCTGGCACATCGGTGAGCCCTGGAACGGTGAACCGTCCTGGCAGAAAGGTGAGTTATCGCCAAAGAATTGCTGGAACTGTTGCGGCATACGCGGGGTTTTCACCGTGGTGGTCCCCTCGACGCTGATACTGACCACAGAGGGCATGACCTTCTCCAGCATGGGAGCCAGACTTGGCTGTTGCTGACTGTCGGATGAGGCCGTTTGTGCAGCAGAAACAGTAACAGGGGCGAGGGCCATGCTCAGGCTCAGAGCCAGCGCACTTAACATTAAGGTCTTTGTTTTCATTTTTTCGTTTCTCAATAAGATTACTGTTCAGACCATTGCTGTGGTCGAAAGGTGAGATAAATGTTTTAGCGCGAAGTTCCTTTAAAAGTTTAAGCTAAAGGTAAAAATTTATTCGCGCTCTTTACAATCGGTGGCTTATTCTACGGCCATCAGTCGGCGGTACTCATCCCAGGCGTAGAGGTCGGTCATTCCGCTGATATAATCCTGAATAAGCCGGAAGCGATAATAACGCTCCCACAACAGCCGTTGATATTTATGTTCCACCACCAGATTACGCATCTTATGCAGATATGCTTTGCGATGTTTGCCGGAGAGCTTATGGAAAAGCCGGGTTTCGATCGGGTGCTGGCGCAGGAAATCCTCATTTATCAGCGTGGTAAAGGCTTCGTAATTCAGGCGCATCAGCGGCGCGTAGATCTCCAGTAAGCCTCTGATCACCCGATAGCCCTGCAGCTCCAGCTGCTCGACTTCCGAGTGGTTAAACACCTGCTGGCGCGCGACGGTCTTGAACAGCTGCAGCAGACGCCCCTCCTCTCCCTCATCTTCCAGCAGCGCATGATTGAAACTTCCCGCGAATATGGCCGGCAGATTATCGACAAAACGTTTCACGGCGTAGCTGACCAGTACGCTCTGAACATTTACGCGTAATGACATAAAAAATTGATCGCTGCGGCTGCGGCGTTTTTTACTGCAGGCTTCACGCCAGGCTTCGCCAATCGTCCGGCTGAAAGCGTCATTATTTTTAACCGGTCCCCAGGCTTTATTCAGAAACTCATACAAACTTTCAACATTAAAGATATCTTTTTCTACAGCATCATCCAAATCTGCAATACAGTAGGAGATATCATCGGCGGCTTCCATTATATAGGTGAGCGGAAAGCGATGATGTTCTTCCATATTGGTGGCGGCGCGCAGGTCAGCAATATAATCCTGCTCGGAGAGATAAAAGCCCGGCTTTTTCATTAATACGCTAAATTCGGCGGGCTTTTCACCCTGCCACCAGGCGGGTGCGGTATATTTCAGGATGCAGGCGACCTGCGAATAGCTGAGATTGAGTTGCAGCAGCGTGTGCACCATGCGGATAGCCTGCGCGTTGCCCTCGAAATGGCAGAGATCCTGGCGAATCATCGCATTGAGTTGATCGAATGCCCTGCGCTGCTCCTCGCCTTCCACGCCTGCCACCAGCGGGTCCACCAGCTCGGCGGCGAGGTGCTCTTCGAACCAGTCGTTAATGGCCGCCTCGCCAAAATGACCAAACGGCGGGTTGCCGACGTCGTGCAGCAGGCAGGCCATCTCAATCAGGCTTTCAAACGCCCCTTCCAGCTCATCCAGGCCATACTGCGCCAGCCCGCCCTGCATCTTCAGGGTTTGCAGGATCTCTTTAGTGATGTAACGGCCGGTCTGCTGTACCTCCAGCGAGTGCGTCAGGCGGGAGCGGACGGCGGCGTTGCGCTCCAGCGGAAAGACCTGCGTTTTCTGCTGCAGGCGGCGGATGGCGGCGGAGTTAATAATCCGTCCGCGGTCGCTCTCAAAATGACGCGTAATGTAATATTCGCCTTCCGGATCTTTTCGACTGGTATAAGGGCGCGAGAAGCTGATCTTCTTCCTGAAATTGATCGCCGACATGAATTACCCCTGACTTTTTCGTGAATTAATCCCCGGACTGCCATGTTAGACTATGCCCTAAATTTTGAATCTTTACATTAGCGGAACTCATTATGAAAGCAGGCATCATCGGCGCGATGGAGCAGGAAGTTACCCTGCTGCGCGACAAAATTGAAAACCGTCAGACGCTGTCGCTGGCGGGTTGCGAAATTTACACCGGCACCCTGCAGGGTGTTGAGGTGGCACTGCTGAAATCGGGCATTGGTAAAACCTCGGCCGCGCTGGGCACCACGCTGCTGCTGCAGCTCTGCAAGCCCGACGTGGTGATCAACACCGGTTCGGCGGGCGGCTTAGCCGCCACTCTCAGCGTCGGCGATATCGTGGTGTCCGAAGAGGTGCGCTATCACGATGCGGACGTTACCGCGTTTGGGTATGAGCCAGGCCAGATGGCGGGTTGTCCGGCCGCCTTTGTCGCCGACAGCGCGCTTGTCGCGGCGGCGGAAGCCTGCATCAAACAGCTGAACCTGAATGCCGTGCGCGGACTGGTGGTGAGTGGTGATGCCTTTATCAACGGTGCAGCGCCGCTGGCGCGTATCCGTCATCAGTTCCCGCAGGCGATTGCCGTTGAGATGGAAGCGACCGCGATCGGCCACGTCTGCCACCAGTTCCAGGTGCCGTTCGTGGTGGTGCGCGCCATCTCCGACGTCGCCGATCAGGAATCTCACCTCAGCTTCGATGAGTTCTTAAGCGTTGCGGCGAAACAATCTTCGCTGATGGTGGAGAACCTGCTGGCGCATCTGGCGCGTGGCTAAAACGCTGCTCTTCTGCTGGCTGCTGCTGTTCAGCAGCAGCCTGCTCGCCTCCCCGCCCCGTGTGATCACCCTCGCCCCCCACCTGACCGAACTCGCCTTTGCCGCCGGGATCACCCCGATTGCGGTCAGCGCCTGGTCCGACTATCCGCCGCAGGCGAAACAGATTGAACAGGTCGCGAACTGGCAGGGCATCCGGGCCGAACGTATTCTGCAGCTGAAGCCGGATCTGGTGCTGGCCTGGCGCGGGGGCAATCCGCAGCGTCAGATTGCGCAGCTGCAGCAGCTTGGGGTGACCGTGAAATGGATCGATCCGCAGACGCTGGATGAGATGTTCACGGCGCTGGCCGATCTGGGCCGCTGGAGCCCGGAGCCGGGCCAGGCCAGGCAGGCTGCACAGCAGCTGCGCGGGCAGGCAGACGCGCTGCGTCAGCGCTACGGTCACCTCACCGCCGTTCCGCTTTTTCTGCAGTTTGGTCAGCAGCCGCTGTTTACGGCCTCCGGTGCCACGCTGCAGGATGCGGTGATCAGGTTATGCGGCGGCAGCAACATCTTTGCAGAGAGCCGCGTCAGCTGGCCGCAGGTCAGCCGCGAGCAGGTGCTGATGCGCCATCCGCAGGCGATTGTGATCGCGGGTAGCGCCCGCCAGGCGGAGAACATCCGCGCATTCTGGCAGCCTCAGCTCAGCGTGCCGGTGATCGCCATCAACGAAGACTGGCTCAGCCGGCCAGGCCCGCGTCTGCTGCTGGCGGCCCGGCAGCTCTGTGCGGCCCTGCATCCTGAGCACTAAATCCACAAATTGATTAAAGTCCCTACAGTTTTTGCCGTTAAACACTAACAGAGACGGACGCGCCACGTATGCTCGCCGTCCTTTCAGCGCTTATGCGCCTTTACGACACCAGGAACTGAATATGACCAGAGCACTGCTGCTGGCCATAGGGCTATCGCTCGCCGGTACGGCGATTGCGGGATCGATTAATGGCTCTATCGGTGCCAGACTTGTTATCTATTCACGCTGTGAAATCAGCACGGCTCCGCGCCAGCCCGCGCCGCAGATAGCCTGTGGCAGACAGCCGGATGCGCAGCCGCGCGTGACAGAGAGTCAGATTCAGAGGCAGGGAAGCGTAACGCAGCGTAATCGGCTGATTACGATCGAGTGGTAAGCAAGGCCGTCTGGATGACGGCCTGCACGATCAGATACTGAAGGAGGAGCCACACCCGCAGGTGGTTTTGGCATTCGGGTTGGTCACGATAAAGCGCGAACCTTCCAGACCTTCCGTATAATCCACCGAACCGCCCACCAGATACTGCAGGCTCATCGGGTCAACGACCAGGGAGACGCCCTGCTTTTCAATCGTCATATCGCCATCGTTCAGCTGGTCATCAAAGGTGAAGCCATACTGGAAACCGCTGCAACCGCCACCGGTGATATAAACGCGCAGTTTCAGCGCCGGGTTCTCTTCGTCGGCAATCAGGTTCTTCACCTTGGTGGCTGCGGCGTCGGTAAACTGCAACGGCAGTGCTGCTACTTCATCACTCATGTTTTACTCCGGTAAACGCCCAGGTCAGAAAACGACCTCAATTACGCTATTATCAGTCAGCACCTCAGCGCAATCAAGCTCTGCCCTTCGCACTCTGTGCCGCTTTCCGCGCGCTAAAGGGCGCTGCGGGTGAATCTGCCTTTCGTCTGCTGCCCCTCTTCCGTAGAATGGGGCGATATTTTTCTGAACCGCTGGAGCCGAAAATGAGTAAGTCCGAACAACTGTTTGCCGAGGCACAACGCCTGATCCCGGGTGGGGTAAACTCGCCAGTACGCGCATTTACCGGTGTGGGCGGCGTTCCGCTGTTTATTGAACACGCCGATGGCGCTTACCTCTATGACGCCGATGGCAAAGCCTATATCGACTATGTCGGATCCTGGGGCCCGATGGTGCTGGGCCATAACAACCGCGCAATCCGCGATGCGGTGATCGAAGCCGCGCAGCGCGGGCTGAGCTTTGGCGCACCGACCGAAATGGAAGTGACGATGGCGCAGCTGGTGTGCGAGCTGGTGCCGAGCATGGAGATGGTGCGGATGGTGAACTCCGGCACCGAAGCAACCATGAGCGCCATCCGCCTGGCGCGTGGCTTTACCGGGCGCGATAAAATCATCAAGTTTGAGGGCTGCTACCACGGCCACGCCGACCACCTGCTGGTGAAGGCCGGATCCGGTGCACTGACGCTGGGTCAGCCAAACTCGCCGGGCGTTCCGGCCGATTTCGCCAAACATACCCTGACCTGCACCTTTAACGATCTCGATTCGGTACGCAGCGCCTTTGCGCAATATCCTGAAGATATCGCGGCTATTATCGTGGAGCCGGTCGCCGGCAACATGAACTGCATTCCGCCACAGCCAGACTTCCTGCCGGGCCTGCGTGCGATCTGCGATGAGTTCGGTGCGCTGCTGATTATCGATGAAGTGATGACCGGTTTCCGCGTTGCGCTGGGCGGTGCCCAGGCGCATTACCACGTGCGTCCCGATCTGACCTGCCTCGGAAAAATCATCGGTGGCGGGATGCCGGTCGGCGCTTTCGGTGGCCGTCGCGACGTGATGGCCGCGCTGGCCCCGACCGGGCCGGTTTATCAGGCGGGCACGCTCTCCGGTAACCCGATCGCGATGGCTGCGGGCTACGCCTGCCTGTCGCAGATCGCGCAGCCGGGCACTCATGAGAAACTGGATGCCCTGACCCGTCAGCTGGCGGAAGGCCTGCGCGAGGCCGCCCGGCAGCAGAACATCCCGCTGGTGATTAACCACGTTGGCGGCATGTTCGGCCTGTTCTTCACCGAAGCTGACAGCGTGACCTCTTACGCCGATGTGACACGCTGCGACGTGGAGCGCTTTAAAACCTTCTTCCACCTGATGCTGGAAGAAGGCGTTTACTTTGCGCCCTCAGCCTATGAAGCGGGCTTTATGTCGCTGGCCCACAGCGAAGCGGATATTCAGCACACCATCGACGCCGCGCGTCGCTGTTTCGCGAAGCTGTAATTTCATCAGCGTAAAAGCAAAAGACCGGCAGCAGCCGGTCTTTTGCTTTGATCAGGTTTTCCCCGCTCGGGTGTGTGAGGGTGGCAGCACAGGAGACAGGGTCCCGCCGGAAAGGCGCGCAAGCCGTCATCCCCGCTTCATCCGTCCCGCGCTGTGCCTGCGACGCTTTTCTACGCTGACCCGACGCATTGAGCGTCTCTGTTGTTGTCAGACCCCCCTGAGCTGGATCGGGCCGCCCTCTGAAACCGGCCTGCTTTGTCCTCTTAACCCGAACGCCTGAGCAGCCAGATAAAGTAGGGCGCACCTAAAAACGTCGCCATCAGCCCGGCCGGGATCTGATCCGGGAACGCCAGCATCCGGCCGCACCAGTCCGCCAGCACCATCAAACCACCACCCAGCAGCCCCGACAGCAGCAGCTGCGGCAGGGCTCGCCGGAAGCCCAGCATCCGCGCCATGTGCGGCGCCATCAAACCGACAAAACTCAGCGGGCCGATAGTCAGGGTCGCGCTGGCGGTCAGCGCCGCGGCCAGCAGCAGCAGGCTCAGCCGCGCAGGCGTTAACGCCATGCCTGCCGACCGTGCGGTTGCGCTGCCCAGCGGCAGCAGCGTCAGCCAGCGTGTGGCCAGTGGAGCCAGCCCCACCAGCAGCAGTGCGCAGAGCGCGCTCTGGATCGCCTGCGTCCCGCTGATGTTATAGGTCGAACCGGAGATCCAGGTCAGCAGCCCGCCCATTCGCGGATCGCCGCTGGCCAGCAGCAGCATCAGCAGCGTGACAAAGGCGCTGTTGAGCGCCATACCCGCCAGCAGCAGCCGCTCCGGCGCGAAGCCGCCCCGGCTGGCGACCGCCATGATCACCAGCAGCGTCAGCGCCGCACCCAGCGCCCCGGCGGGCAGCAGCCAGGCCACGGCATCACCGGGGACAAAAAACATCATGACGACGACGCCGCAGGCGGCGCCCGAACTGATACCCAGCACTTCCGGACTGGCCATAGGATTGCCGGTCAGCCGCTGGATCAGACTCCCGGCCACGCCCAGCATCAGACCAGTCACCAGCGCGGCCAGCACCCGCGGTGCACGCCACGGAAGCAGCGCGTGCAGCAGCTCACCGGCGGAGACACGCCAGCCCAGTGCATCACGCCCGAACGCCAGCCCGCCCCACACCAGCAGCCCCAGCACAATCAGGCCGATCAGCAGCCAGCGCAGCAGGTTCTGCCGCTCGGCGGGCACCCTGTCGCCCTGATGCAGCGCGGGTGGCACAGAGCCGGTGCGCAGGCGCGGCAGCAGCCACAGAAGAAGGGGGACGCCGAGCAGAGCCGTGGCCGTGCCGGTCGGGATGTCGCGCCAGTGCTGGCTGAGCCACAGCACACAACTGTCCGCCAGCCAGAGCAGCAGCGCCCCCGTCAGCGGCGCCAGTATCATCCGGCTGATGAGCCGCCGTCCGCCCAGCAGCTTCGCCAGCAGCGGCGCAAACAGCCCGATAAAGCCAATAATCCCGGCGACGTTCACCAGCTGGGCGCTGAGCAGGATCGCCAGCCCCAGCCCGCCAATCCGCGCGATCGACAGCGAAAGCCCAAGATTTTTCGCCACCGTGTCATCCAGCCCCATCAGCGTCAGCGGACGCAGCAGCGCCAGCGCCACGACAAACGCCAGCAGCAGGCGCGGCCAGAGCTGCTGCACATTCTCCCAGCCCATCTGATTCAGCGCACCGGTGCTCCAGAGAAACATGTTCTGCAGCTGATCGTGATTGAAGATCGCAAAGATCTGATTAACCGCACCGCTGTAGAGGCTCAGCACCAGCCCGGCCAGGATCAGCGTGACGGGCGACAGCCGTCGGCCCCAGGCGACGCCAAAGACCAGAGCGCCCACCAGCAGCGCACCGCTCAGCGCCGCAAACTGCTGCGCCAGCACCCCGCCCGGCAGATGCCACAGCGTGGCGACAGTAATACCCAGCTGGGCGCCGGACGAGACGCCCAGCGTGGTCGGCTCCGCCAGCGGATTACGCAGGATCTGCTGAAACAGCAGACCGGCCAGGCCCAGACCGGCGCCCACCAGCAGCGCCAGCACCGTGCGCGGCAGCAGGCTGTAGTGAAACACCATCTGCGGCAGGTTATCGACAGCCGGTGACCAGAGCGCCTGCCACCAGTCAGCCTGCGGCAGCGCCTGATGCAGATTCGTCAGGGTGAGGCTCAGCGCCAGCAGAAACAGCAGGCTCAGGAGGCCAGCGGGAAGCAGAGCGTGACGCATCAGTGTCTCTCCAGCGCGCGTTCCAGCACGCGAACAAAGTGCAGCGCCGAGAGCGTGGCACCGTAATACCAGACGGCCGGCACGCGCTGAAAGCGTCCGCTGCGCACAAACGGCAGCGCCTGCCACAGCGGGCTGCGCATCAGTTGCTGCATCTCCATGTCGTTGTCATGGTCGAAACAGAGGGTCTCGACGTCGCCCGCCTGCGCCAGCTGTTCGATGCCGATCACCGCACTCCCCCAGAAATTGGTTTCGCCGTGCCAGCCATTTTTCAGGCCCAGCAGGGTCATCACTTCGAGAAACAGGCTGTTTTTACCAAAGGTGATGGCGTGACGGCTGTCGAGCAGCGACATCAGCAGGATCGTGCGTCCGGCATAGGGTGCCAGCCGCTGACGCGCCGCCGCCAGTTCCGCATCGACCTCACGCAGATGCTGCTCCGCGCGGTCGCTGATCCCCAGGCGCGCCGCCAGCTGACGCAGGGACGCCCGCGCGGCGGTAAAGGGCTTACCGTCGCCGCTGTGAAGGTCGAATCCCATCGCTGGCGCAATGCGTTGCAGTTTATCTTTCGCGGGGCCGTAGCCGTTGGAGCAGAGGATCAGCGACGGCTGCATCTGCGCCATCAGCTCAAGGTTCGGTTCGGTGCGCAGACCCACATCGATCACGCCAGCGGGCAGCGGCGGCTGGCCGACCCAGATATTGTAGTTGTGCAGATCGGCCACGCCGTATGGCGTGATCCCCAGCGCCAGCAGAAGCTCGGTGGGTAACCACTCCAGCGCGATAATACGACCGGTCTGGGGCGCAGCGGCACGCAGGGGAAGAGCACAAAACAGCGGTGAGGCCGCCAGCGCCAGCATCAGCCTGCGGCGATAAAGATCGGGCATCATACTTCCTTAACAGACAAAACTGACCGGCGCGCCGCCCTGCGGATGCGGCAGGATGCCCATCGGGATGCCATAAATCGCCGCCAGCACGTCAGCCTGCATAATGGCGTCTGCGTCACCCTCGGCGATCATCGCGCCCTGACGCAGCGCCACCAGATGATCGCAGTAGCGCGCCGCCATATTGATATCGTGCAGCACCGCAATCACCGTTAATCCTCGCTGCTGGCTCAGCGTTTTTATCAGCGCCAGCACCTCGACCTGATGGGCGATATCCAGCGCCGACGTCGGTTCGTCCAGCAGCAGACAGCGGCTGTTCTGCGCCACCATCATTGCCAGCCAGGCGCGCTGACGTTCGCCGCCCGACAGGCTGTCGACCAGCCGTCCGGCAAAGGGCTTCAGCCCGACCTGCGCAATCGCCTCATCGACTCTGTCGCGATCTTCCTGACCAAAACGCCCCAGCGCGCCATGCCAGGGGTAGCGGCCAATCGCCACCAGTTCGCGAACCGTCATCCCTTCGGCTGCCGGTAACTGCTGTGGCAGATAGGCGACCTCACGGGCAAAGGCTTTACTGCTCCAGAGCCCGACCGGCTGCTGATTCAGCCGCACCTCGCCGTGGCTGGCCGCATGGTGACGGCCCAGCATCTTCAGCAGCGTCGACTTGCCGGAGCCGTTATGACCGATCAGGGCCGTCATTTTGCCCGCCGGAAAGGTCAGCGACAGCGGCTGAAGCAGCGTGCGGCCCGGCACCTCAAAACCGGCGTTGTCCAGTGTAAAGGTCGACTCTTCTGGGTGAGGATGCGGCATGGTTATCCCTGTCACGAACGGGCGCTGGTGCGCCCGGTTAAATCAGAATCTGAAGGTCGCGGTACCAACAATCTTACGCTCCGCGCCCCAGTAGCAGGCGTATTCACGGTAGCAGCTGGCGACGTAGTCACGGTTGAACAGATTGTTGACGTTGACGCCGACGGTTGATCCCGGCAGGCCGAAACGGCCCAGGTCATATTTCAGCGCCGCATCCACCGTGGTGTAACCGGCTACCTTAAAGTTCTGGTTCTGCTGCGCGCCTGTGCTGTAAAGCCCCTGGCTCTCGCCGACATAACGCACACCCGCGCCTACCGTCACGCCCGACAAGGCGGTCTCATGGAAGGTATAATCACTCCAGAGCGAGGCCATGTGTTCGGGAACGCTCACCGGGGTCCGGCCCTGCAGCTGCGTGTCTTTGGTGTATTCAGCATCGGTGTAGGTGTAAGCGGCCGTCAGGTTAACGTTGGCATTCAGCGCCGCTTTCGCCTCCAGCTCCACGCCGCGCGACCGGATTTCACCGCTCTGCACGCTGAAAAGCACATTGTTCGGATCGGCAGTTAGGTTTTTGGTTTTCGTCAGCTGATAAAGCGCGGCGGTAAGCACCACTGGACGATCTTTCGGCACATATTTCACCCCCGCTTCATACTGCTTCGCGCGGGACGGATCAAAAGGCTGCCCGCCAGATGTTGTACCTGCCGTAGGAATGAAGGATTCGCTGTAGCTGAAATAGGGCGCGATCCCATTGTCGAAAACGTAGTTAAGACCCCCGCGCCAGGTAAACGCCTGATCGTGGTTTTTAATTTCGGAATCACCATTACGGTTCAGCGCAGAGGTCATTGCATAATCGTAGCGGCCACCCAACGTCAGCACCCAGCGGTTCCACTCCATCTGATCCTGCGTATACAGGCCAGTCTGCTCCTGCTTATTCAGATACTGATAGGGGAAAGGTGCCCCGACATTTGCGTCATTGCCGTACTGCGGATTAATGGCATTCAGAGGGGCTGCACTCCCGAAGGCGGCATCAATATCGTTACGCGTTCGCTGATAATCCACGCCCAGCAGCAGCGTATGATCCACCTGGCCGGTAGCAAATTTTGCTTGCGCCTGGTTATCCACCGCGAACTGGTTCAGCTTCTCGTGCGAGGTCGCGGAGCCACGGGTGATCTCCTGGGTAGCCGGGATAAAACCGTTGCCGTAGATGCTGCGATAGTCGGTACGCAGATCGGCGTAACGCAGATTCTGACGCACCGTCCAGGTGTCGTTGAGGCTGTGCTCAGCGTTGTAACCCACCATTTTGGTGGTGCGCGAAATTTTGTTGCTCTGCTCGCCTTCATCGAAGTCAGTCGGCAGTTTGTACTCGCTGCCGTCGGCGCGGGTAATAGGCACGACGGTGCCCTGCCGCGGCAGCCAGCCGTAATAGCCGGTTTCCGGCTCGTTCTGGAAATAGGTCAGCAGATCGATGCGGGTGCGATCGTCGGGACGCCAGCTGAACGCGGGAGCGATGGTGTAGCGCTTCTCTTTGTTCATCGCCTGCTGCGCATCCTGACTGCGCGCCTGGCCGGTCAGTCGATAGCTGTAGACGCCGTCATCATCCAGCGCGCCACCGAAGTCGAAGCCGGTCGAGAAGAGATTGTCGTTGCCCATCTGGAACTGCACTTCACGCAGGGTTTCCGTCATCGGCCGCTTGCTCACCAGCGCAACCACGCCGCCGGGATTGCTTTTGCCATACAGCACCGAAACCGGACCGCGCAGCAGTTCGGCGCGCTCCAGGAAGTAGGGATCAATGGCAAACTCAGAGTAGTTATCCCCCTGCAGTTTCAGGCCATCGAGATACTGATTGGTATTGGTTTCGCTGAAGCCACGAATCGACAGGGCATCATAAACGTCTGAGCTGCCACGGTTTCCGGTCAGCACGCCAGGCGTGTAGTTAAACGCCCCTTTGACGCTGGTGACGTTGCGCATTGCCATCTCTTCGCGGGTCACCACGGAGACAGACTGCGGATTTTTTTCGATCGGCGTATCAGTTTTGGTGCCCGTGGCGCTGCGTTTGGCCGCTACCGTTGGCGCCGGGCCCCAGGGGTTTTCCGCTTCGACGCCGCTGCCGCCATCGGCCGAGACGACCAGGGTTTCCGGCTGCGCCGCGTGAAGGCTGGCGCTGAGACTGAGGGTGATCAGGATGCCCAGAAGAGGACGGGAAAAGGTTTTTTGGGTGTTGTCAGAAAAAGTCGTTCGCACGTTCATAAAAGTGTCTCTGGACAGTAGGCGCAGTCAAGCGAATCGAAACGATAATGATTATTATAACGTTTCGATAATATGCGAAAGGCCTCCGGCACTGCAAGCGGAAATCCCCGCTGTGACAGCCTGCGCAGGCCAGCACGCGCAGGATCGTCAGGCATAAAAAAAGGGCGCCGAAGCGCCCTTTTTAACCGGTCAGACCGATTTATTTGCCAAACATATCTTTTATCCAGCCCGCTACGCCGTCGCTATCCTTCTGCTCCTGCGGCTGCTGAGCCGGCTGCTGTTGCTGCTGCTGCTGCTGCTGATCGAACAGCTGTTGCTGCTGCTGAATCTGTTGCTGCTGCTGCTGACACAGCGCATTCGGATCCAGCGCCCACACCGGCAGCGAACGCCAGGTGCTGCTGCCCGTGCCGCAGACGAAGTTACCGGCAGAGTCCACATTCATCATCGACACATCTTCCGGCGGCGTCAGCTGTAACGGCATCGGTGCCTGGATATCCAGGTAGCGACGATAGAGCTGCATCGCCCCGCTGGCGCCGTAAAGTTTGGTCGGCTGGTTGTTGTCGCGTCCCACCCAGGTGATCGCCACTTCTTTGCCATCAATACCGGCAAACCAGCTGTCGACCAGGTCGTTAGTGGTCCCGGTTTTACCGGCCAGATGCGCATTCGGGAAACGCGCGCCCAGCGCACGGGCGGTACCGTGATCGGCAACCTGCTGCATGGTGTAGAGCGTCAGATAAGCGGCCTGCGCCGGTTCAACACGCTGCGCCTGTGGATAGCTCTGATAGAGCACGCTGCCATCTTCCGCAATCACCGAACGCACCGCGGAGAGCGACGCACGGTTGCCGCCGCTGGCGATCGACTGGAACGCCTGCGCCACTTCAACCGGCGTCAGGTTCAGGGCACCCAGCAGCATCGCCGGAACCGGATGCAGCTGATCTTTCGGCACGCCCAGTTTGTTCCATGTCTCCACCACCGCATCCAGCCCCAGCGTCATCCCGAGGTTGACCGTCGGAACGTTCATGGAGTTGGTCAGTGCATCCACCAGCATCACTTTACCGCTGAAGCGACGGTCATCGTTCATGGGCTTCCAGATGCTGCCGTTAGGCTGCTTCAGCGCAATCGGCTCATCCGCAATCCAGCTGTTCAGCCGGTAGCTGTTGGGCTGGCTCAGCGCGGTGAGATAGGTCGCTGGTTTCGCCAGCGAACCGATAGAGCGGCGCGCCTGCAGCGCACGGTTATAACCGGCATACTGCGGATCTGCCCCGCCGACCATCGCACGCACTTCGCCGCTGAAGCGGTCGACCACCACCATCGCCGTTTCCAGATCTTTCAGGCCACGCTGTTTTTTCAGCGTCGGAATGCCATCAATCACCGCTTTTTCAGCCGCATCCTGGGAGACCGGATCCAGCGTGGTGAAGATTTTCACGCCGGAGAGATCCTTGACCTTGTCGCCCAGCTTCGCCTGCAGTTCATTGCGCACCATCTGCATAAAGGCAGGCTGTGGCGTGATGACGCCGCCCTTCGGCTGCACGCCCAGCGGACGCGCCGAGAGCATGTCATACAGCTCCTGATCGATCACTTTCTGCTGCTGCAGCAGACGCAGCACCAGGTTGCGACGCTCCAGCGCCAGTTTCGGGTTGCGCCACGGATTGTAGAGTGACGCCCCTTTCACCATGCCGACCAGCATCGCCTGCTGATCCAGACTCAGTTCATCAACCGGACGGCCAAAGTAGTAGAGGCTCGCCAGCGGGAAACCGCGGATCTGATCGCTGCCCGCCTGACCGAGATAGACCTCGTTCAGGTAAAGCTCCAGAATGCGATCTTTGCTGTAGCGCGCATCCATGATCACCGCCATATAGGCTTCACGCGCTTTACGCCACAGCGAACGCTCGTTGGTGAGGAACAGGTTCTTCACCAGCTGCTGCGTCAGGGTACTGCCGCCCTGCACCGCTTTACCGGCCGTGATGTTCGCCAGGAAGGCGCGACCAATCGAGTAGGGGCTGATGCCATCATGCTCGTAGAAGTGACGGTCTTCGGTGGCGATCAGCGTATCAACCAGCAGATCCGGGAAGCCGCTGCGCGGAACGAAGAGTCGCTGTTCACCGTTCGGTGACTGCAGCATGGTGATCAGGCGCGGATCGAGGCGGAAAAAGCCAAAATCGCGGCCGGTTTCGAGGTTCTTAATCTCGCTCAGCTCATCTTTCGTGAAGCTCATGCGCGCGTGGATCTGCCCCTCTTTACTGTCGGGGAAATCAAACGGACGACGCAGCAGTTCAATCGTGTTGCCTTTAACCGAAAACTCGCCAGGGCGGGTGATCCGGGAGACTTCGCGATACTGGGTACCCTCCAGCAGCGCCACCATTTCACTTTTGTTGTAGGCCATGCCCGGTTCCAGGCTGACCATACGGCCATAGACGGTGGCGGGCAGTTGCCACACTTTACCGTCGATCCGGCTGCGAATTTCCGAGTCGAGGTAGATGCCCCACGCGGCCATCACCACCACAAACACCAGGAACAGTTTAATTATCCATCCCAGCCAACGGCGTTTGCCGCGCGGCGGTTTTCCACCTTTACCTTTACGTGGCACCGGCGCTTCCTCCTCGTCATCATTAAAATCGTCCTGACCGATATCCTGTTCGATATCCCTGCGTCTTCCCCGCCCCGTACTGCTGCGCGGCGGCAACGCTTTACCTTTGCGCCCAATTGGTTCGCGATCGTTCCCAGACATTACTTTTCTTCTCCAGGCAGTGCTTACGGCAGCGCCGCTACTCTAACTGCTTTCTCGCGTGCCGCATGGCAGAACCCTCTGAATTCGATCCAGTGGACTCAACCCTGCGGGGACATTTTTTTGGTCCGCCTTGTGGGCAAGGCGGTGGCCGGATCCTCTGGCCAGAGATGTTTAGGATAGCGCCCTTTCATCTCTTTCCTGACCTCCGGCCAGGCTCCCCGCCAGAACGCCGCCAGATCGCGGGTGATCTGCAGCGGGCGCTGGGCGGGCGATAACAGCTCCAGCACCAGCGGAACGCGTCCGTCGGCGACCGCCGGATTACGCGCTTCGCCAAACATCTCCTGAATCCGCACCGCCAGGGCGGGCGGCTTATCCGCATCGTAGCGAATGGGCAGCCGGCTTCCGGTCGGCACAGTGTAATGAGTTGGCAGCGCACTATCCAGCCGCTGGCGCTGTGACCATGTGAGTAAATGTAAGAGTGCGGTGGTCAGGTTCACCGCCTGCAGGCTGCGAAGATCGCGTACGGCTGACATCTGCGGCAGTAGCCACTGCGACAGGCTCTCAAGCAGCGTGCTGTCATCGGTGGCGGGCCAGTGCTCTTCCGGCAGCCACTGCGCCGCGCACTGGATGCGCAGGCGCAGCTGCTCAGCCTCCGGCGTCCAGCCCAGCACCGACAGCCCCTTTTCGGCGATCCAGCGCAGCATGGCCGCATGCAGCACCGCCGGCTCCGGCCGCGCCATCGGCTGCGTTTTCAGCACCAGCGCGCCGATCTGCTCGCGCCTCAACGCGCGCAGCGTGCCTTTCTCTTCATCCCACTCCACTTCGGTCCGGCGCTCCACCAGGGCCGGTAGCTGCTGGCACAGGGCGTCAATATCGACCGGCAGCGCCAGCAGCATCCGGGCATCCGGCGTAGCGCTGGTCTGCAGCAGCGCCGGGACAATCAGCCATTCACTGCGCGTCAGGCCATCCTGCTCATCAAGCCTGGCGCCCAGCCCGTTAGCCAGCTGATAGCGTCCGCTCTGATCGCGCCGCCGCGCCAGCCGATCGCCGAAACCCGCCGCCAGCAGGGCGGCAAAGCGATCGTCATCAACCCGACCGCCCCGGATCCTGAGCCGCTGCTGCCACTGCTGCGCCCGCCGCTGCCACTGCGGCTGAGGCCGGTGCAGCGCATCACGCAGATCGGCGCTGCCGCTGCGCGGCGGATCTTCCAGAATCGCCACCAGCAGCGCGGCGCTGGCGACCGCATCCGGATCGTCTCCTGCGGCACAGAGCAGCGCCGCCAGGCGGGGATCGCAGCCCAGCTGCGCCATGCGCCGTCCCAGCGGATTCAGCAGGCCGTGGCTGTCCAGCGCGCCCAGCCGGGTCAGTTGCTGTTGCGCCGCGTGCAGATGACGGACGGGCGGAGCATCCAGCCACTGCAGTTGTTCCGGCTGCGTGCAGCCCCACTGCAGGAGATCCAGCCACAGCGACGAGAGATCGCTGTTAACGATCTCCGGTTCACTCTGCGCCGCGGCACGCGCGGCCTGCTCCTGAGGCAGTAAATGCAGGCAGATCCCCGGCATCAGGCGCCCCGCACGGCCTGCACGCTGGATCATCGAGGCCTGACTGATCCGCTGGGTCTGCAGGCGCGTGACGCCGCTGCGGGCGTCAAACAGGGCGCTGCGCTCCAGGGCGCTGTCGACCACCAGACGGATCCCCTCAATGGTCAGGCTGGTCTCGGCGATATTGGTGGCGAGTACCACCTTACGGCGTCCGGCGGCGGCGGGCAGAATCGCCTGTCGCTGCGCCGCCAGCGGCAGCGCGCCATAGAGCGGAGTCAGATCCACATCGTCACCGATTCGGGATTCCAGCTCGCGCTTCACCCGCTCAATCTCCGCCACGCCGGGCAGAAACAGCAGCAGCGAGCCGCGCTCGTCCCGCAACAGCTGGGCGACCTCCCGCGCAACCGCCTCTTCGAAACGCACCGTCTGATTCAGCGATGCGTAGCGCCGCTCGACCGGATAGCTGCGCCCTTCTGAGACGATCAGCGGCGCATCGGGCAGCCGTGCCGCCAGCCGGGCATTGTCCAGCGTGGCGGACATCAGCAGGATCTTCAGATCGTCGCGCAGCCCCTGCTGCACATCGAGCGCCAGCGCCAGCGCCAGATCGGCCTGCAGGCTGCGTTCATGAAATTCGTCGAGGATCACCAGCGACACGCCCTCCAGCATCGGATCCTGCTGCAGCAGGCGCGTGAGCATCCCTTCGGTGACCACTTCCAGCCGGGTCTGGGGCCCGACGCAGCTTTCTCCACGCATCCGGAACCCGACCGTGCCCCCTGGCTGCTCGCCCAGCTGCTCTGCCAGCCGCTGCGCCACGTTACGTGCCGCCAGCCGACGCGGCTCCAGCATGATGATCCGTCCCGGCAGCCCCGCCTGCTGTAACAGCTGCAGCGGCAGCCAGGTTGATTTGCCCGCCCCCGTGGGGGCGGCCAGCAGGATTTGAGAGGCGTCTTTCAGCGCCGCCAGGAGGTCAGGCAGCACCGCGCTGACCGGTAAATCGCTCACAGCAAACTCCGCTTCTGCCTGTGCTAAGATGGCGCGCATTGTAGCATCCATCCGTGATATTTGCCGGAGAGCGCCATGGCGACACAACGCTTATTTTTTGCC
>Ga0157360_1000176_pt1 | contig 29644 bp, 17 predicted proteins | sample AttlaeALBM1_FD_111483 | JGI IMG/M metagenome (GOLD analysis project Ga0157360, IMG submission 111483) | Fungus gardens microbial communities from leaf cutter ant in Ribeirão Preto, State of São Paulo, Brazil - Atta laevigata ALBM1 | ecosystem: Host-associated > Fungi > Mycelium > Unclassified ...
ACGATCAAGAAGGCTTTCAGGCATCGCCTTAAGTAAAGGGAAAAGTGTCCCGAGTGTTTTACCCAGCCCTGTAGGGGCCTGCAACATCAAGGTGCGTTGAAGCCTGGCCGCCTTGTATACCGATTCGGCCAGATCCCTCTGCCCCTGTCGGAAGGCCGGTTTCGGGAAAGCGAGCTGGCTCAATGCCTCTGTACGTTTCAAGGCATGCGCCGCTTCTTGCCGCGCCCATATCAGGAATTTCTTACAGAGTGAATTGAAAAAAACTTCCAAAGACTGTCGTGAGTATTTTTCAACCAGCGGCGTTTCGCGTTCCCGATCGACATCGAAATAAATCAGCGCCAGCTCTATTTCTTCAAGGCCATAATGTTCACAGGCCAGAAAGCCATACATTTTGAGCTGCGCCCAATGCAAAACGCGGTGGTTTGGAGGTTGCCGTTCCAGTGAACCACGATATGTCTTTACTTCTTCGAGGCGTTTTTGGTGAGGATCATAACCGTCTGCCCGACCGCTTATTTGTAGATCGTCGAACTCTCCTTTAAGAGTGAGTTCACTGATGTAATTCTCATCTCGACGAGACGCCACCAGAGCATGACCTTCGATCCCTTCAAGCGCGGTAGGGGACGGCGTAAAGCGCAGGTCGAGATCCCCCTCTTTGGCGACAAACTCGCAAAGCGCTCTAACGGCAATACGAAAACCCACTAGGATTTATCCTTTTGCGGCCAGTCATACTTCATTTCACCAGTACGGGCAGGCGAAAGATGATCATGATACCCCCACACCTCAGAGGCGGGGACAGCATCCTCTACACTATCGAGCGAAGGCGCACATTCGTCGTCTACCCAACTGACCCAGCATACCTCTATAGGAAAGTCATGTTCCCGTCCATAGGCAATCAATCGCCGTTGGTTGTCCTGCAGGCGGTCACCGGGTCCTTTCACCTCGATCATTCGGTATCTCTGTTCATCCGGCCAGAACTGGATAAGATCCGGGAAACCAGTACGGTTATGTTTCAGATCCTGGATCATCCATTGAAACCAGTGCAAAAGATGTTCGGCAGGGATACAGGCCAATGCCTCTGTTATAAGCGCTTCACTCAGTGCCGCCCAGAAGACGAAAGGGGAAAGTACGCCCTGTTTTTGATGAAAGCAATCCAGGATGATCGCCGTATAACGCCCATCCCGAAGGGACGCGAAACCTTCATCAAAAAGATGTTTACGCTTCTCAATAAAATCCGGACGAAAGAGGTCAACGGGGCCGTTATGAAAAGGATGAAAAAAGGCACCTTGTATAGGCGCATAAATAGCTTTCCAAAAAAGCAGTCCGAAAAGTGCATTCATCAACAGATTTTCAACGTAAAAAACCGGCCCTTTTGGCTCACACAAGGCGGCAGCAACTGCCCGTTCGACAGAGGAATGCCGTCTTGATCGAAGCGTGAAAGATATGTCATCAATTTCCGCGGAACGCATTTTTCTTTTAGTATCGATGGAAAGTGAGTACCCACTGACGGCGTGAATGTTATTTTCGACCTCTTGACTCGCCAGTATTGGCTCCCCAAAGTGTTTGACCAATCGTGAGTAAATGCGCCCCAACTGCTGCTCTTCAACCTGATCCAGCGGCAATTTCATGGCAGCGCAGACACGCTCGTAAGCTTCTTCCTTACGTTGAAGACGTTCCAGTAACCGTAACCATTTCACTTTCGCTCCCGGTGCGTCACATTGCGCATATAGAAAGAGTGAATACTCACACGCATTATACTTGGCGGCTGCTTCCGCATATTTGAAAAGGACTCGCTGGCGTCGCTGGTCAATCCATTCCGCCGCAATGGGGGTCAGTAATACCCTCTGGATGACCCAATGGTCCACAGAAGCGTGACTTGCCCTCAAATAATCCAGCAAATCCAGGCCGGTCATGGGTATCGCTTCATCCGAATCCAATGCGACGCTACCCTTCTCAACCTGATTTTTCCGATCAATGCTGTGACTATCGTATGGATAATGTACTGATGAAGCTGCCTCCTCTGTAACCGGCCATCTATCCAAAAGTGAGCGTTTACTATCTTCCAGAATGTTATTCAGATACAGACGTACCGCATATACACGCATGTAGGCTTCAATATCTTCACGTTCATGAAAACCACGTGAATGCTGATCGAAGTCGACTGTTTCATAAGTGCTGAGGCCCAAGTCAGTCAGCACAAATTCGGAAAAATCCTGTCGCATATTGCCGAAAAAAATCAGCCTGAGATATTCATATAGGGATGAATCAAGCAGTTTGATTACATGCTCATCCAAATGGGGAGCCCATACGTTAAGCGGTTGAGACGTTGAGTACGCGCTTTCCAAAAAGTCCCGCCACTGGACTTTTGTCATACTTTTTTCTACAGGCAGGAATTTTTCCAATTCGTCGCGGCGAAATAGAACAAAAAGCTCAGCAAGCGACAGATCAGGGGTGCGGCTCACCAACCCAACGGTTTCAAGTTCACGGACTGTCTCTTCAAGGGGTTTGTCGTTGGCTATTTCAGGATATGAGAGTTTACCCAATCGAAAAAGCTCACCTTTACGCATAATGAATCGAACCAGCAATGCCTGTGCCGGCCCTGATAATTGGCGAAACTGACTTATGAATACACGCTCGGTTGCATTCAGCAGATCTTCATAACGCGTTGATACCCAATCAATCAGATACTGGAAATTATCCAGATAGTAGAGAGGATCAATATCCGGATGACTCATGGAAACCTTTAACTTTTCGATGCACTGTATATAAAAACAGACTACCGCATTACAAGGATGTCTTCTACCGCGATGATATGTTTCACAAGAAGATGGGTACCTTATTTCAAGCCCGGGATACGATAGCCCCGTAATACGATAGGCACGTGAAGTGTTATCGTATCCATCAGACGTGGAAACAGGCACTTTTTTTCACTAAGAAATACCCGCTTGAGTAAACTGTCGCTTTTTTCGTTGGCAGCAAGCGCATACAATAGCAACGCTATTCAGATTGCATCCTCACACATGCGCATATTCGATCTTGAGTAAAGTTGATTGTATTCTGCCATAATGATGCAATGCGTTTTCATCAACTCTTGGGTTTGCTGCCATGGCTGACAGCCTGTCGATCTCTGCTCTTGCTCGTGAATTGGGTGTCACAACCCGTACAATCCGTTTTTATGAAGAACAAGGATTGATAGACCCAGAGCGTCGAGGGCAGGAACGTGTCTATGGTCCAGAGGACCGCGCCACGTTGGAAATGATCCTTCGTGCCAAAAGTCTTGGCTTTACTTTAGGCGACTGCCATACACTGCTAGCGTTGGTATCACATAGTGAGCGGCATCTTGAACAGCAGGATATTCTGAAATATCAGGACGAAATTGCATCGTTAAAGCAACGGCTGGATGAGCAACGTGAGGCCATTGACCTTCTGACAAACGCTGTGGATGAATCCAGTGAGCAACTGACGATGCGATTAAGCCGTCTTCAACGGCCAAAAGCGTTCATTTCTTCCAGCGATCAGCAATTGGATCTAGGCTTCCTGGATGACCACCCTCCCGAAGAGGGTGACTCCAGTATCTGAGATCAACTACCCGTCATATATATCCGGTTGTTATCGCCAAATGGATTGTTTTCATTCAATCAATTGATGAGCAAGTCCTTTTCTGTGCAATGAATATTTGTACACATTACTGCCATTAAGTCTCTGCGGAATTTTCATGTTGATTACCAGCGCGTCGAATCCTCGTATCAAAACAATACGAAAGCTCAAGGATCGAAAATATCGGGAGCAAACGGCCTCACATTTGGTTGAAGGGATACGTGCCATAGAAGAAGGTCTCGACAATGCAGCGCCAGTCACTACCCTGATTTTTAATGAATCAGCTCTGCCAGAGTCGAAGGAATTGCAACACCTTTTACACCGCATCCAAACGATGACGCCGCCGCCAGAGCTTTTGCCCACCACAACAGAGGTACTCAGCAGTTTTTCATCCCGTAGCAACCCACATTTGGCCATCGCTGTCTGTGATCAACGCTGGTTGGCGCTAGAAGAGATAAAGAGCGAGCCCAATCACGCATGGATCGCATTGGAAGCTCCTCGTGATCCCGGCAATGTGGGTACCATCATTCGCACGGCTGAAGCTGCTGGCGCTCGTGGCGTTATCCTGCTGGATCAATCATGTGACCCGTACTCCCCAGAGGCCATGCGTGCGAGCACGGGAGCCCTTTTCGGCATATCGTTGGTCAAATCTACAAGGGATGCTTTTATAGCATGGGCCAAACAGAGTGCATTCGAGCTGGTGGGCACAGGACTGACACGCAGTCAGGATTATCGTGACCTTCCCTACTCAGCCCCCACTATTGTCGTTATGGGCACAGAAAAAGACGGCATCACCGCTACGCTCGAAGATGCGTGTGACTTCATGGCGAAAATCCCCATGCGTGGAAAGACTGACTCGCTGAATCTCTCAATAGCCAGTGGCCTGATGCTATTCGAAGTAATGAATAAAAAAGCCACACATCAAGGCCTCGCCACCACTATCTGATGGTGTGTTTCCATCACCCATCCCCAATATTTTGCGGAGTCGCTTTTTCAATATAATCGGCCTACCGCATAAGACATGTTTCACGTGAAACATTGAGCTGTTCAAAGCCAAAACAAATGCACTTTGCATAACAATGGCTTGCCAAGAGAGAAAATCAGCAATCTTTGCTATGCTAGCTAGAATGTAATTATCGCGGACGCACGACAAAAGCCATTTGCCTTGCACGGGACGCCCCCATCAGTAAAGACGCCCCCAGGGCAATCAGCAGGAGATCTGGAATGCCCCACAGCACCCATAGCAACACGTCTATCAATGCCGTTATTTTCGATATGGATGGTCTGTTATTGGATTCTGAGACACTGGCAATGGAAGCACTGGTCGAGGCAGGAAGAGAGCTCGGCTATGATATGCCTGATGATTTTTGTCGGGGAATGATTGGAGCGCCGGCTGACCAATGCAGAGAAATGGTGACAGAAGCCTACGGGACAGACTTCCCTCTTCAAAAATTCTTTGAAACTCAAGAAGTCGTATTGCGCAAGATGGTCGATAATGGACGGTTAGTGACCAAAAAAGGTGTCAATACATTACTCGATCTTCTGGATGAATATCAGATTCCCCGCGCTATAGCGACGTCTTCCAGCCGTTATAGGACAGATCACCACCTGAAACTGGCGGGGATATTTGAGCGCTTTCAATCCATCATTACACGCGATGATGTCAGCCAGGGAAAACCCAATGCTGAACCTTATTTGACAGCCGCCGAAGCCTTAGGCGTTTCGCCAGCCAACTGCCTCGCGTTGGAAGACTCCTACAATGGCATTCGAGCCGCATATGCAGCTGACATTCGCGTCATCATGATCCCCGATATGCTGCCACCTACTGATGAAATGGAACGCATCGCGTTTCGCATTGAGGATTCATTGGAGGATGTCGCCGCCTTTCTTTCACCCCTCCTGCGGGCACAATCATAAGTTACCACGCAGTAACATCAACAGGGCGCGATAAAATACCGAAAGTGTGCCACTCATGATCAGGCGAATGGCGCACAGGTATTACGACTGATCCAGTAGATCAGGGTAATGCTTACCCAAAATAGTCTCATCAAGCGTAGCTGCCATGACTTCATTCAGGTCATAACGGTGCAGGTTATTGATGGACAGCGCCAATTCTTTCAAGACTTTATCCTGCCGCGGAAGCTCCTCACCAAAAACCTCATCGTATTCCAGGAACACCTCAGCGCGTAGCATGGGGTTTTCACGCGTTACCCGGCACAGGTTATATATTGTTTCTTTGTTGGGGTCTTCAATACGTATGGCTGTCCCCGTTTTATCCAGAAGAGCAAACCAGCGAATCCATGCGGCAATCGCAAGAATCGTACACGGTGTATCCCGCCGTTCTGCCAGGTTATACCGCATAGGCTCCAATAGGCGAGTAGCCAACTTCAAGGAACCATTGCGCCCGACACGCCCCACTTCATGATGGATAGCCGGATTTTCAAAGCGCTCAAGCAGATTCCCGATATACTGATCCCGATGAAGACGCGACATCGGCACAGTGGGCCCCTGTTCGGAGCGCATGAACCGTTCTGTCAGGCGTTTGATCAATGGATCACCTATCGATTCGGCTATCGTGTTATAGCCTGCGAGCGCCCCAATATAGGCGAGCAGCATATGCGTTCCATTAAGTAACCGTAATTTGGCAATTTCGAAGGGTTCTACATCCGAGACGAAACGGGCACCGGCCTCTTCCCATTTAGGGCGCGGTCCTTCGAAATCCTCTATAACCCAATCGAAAAAAGGCTCTGAGACGACAGGTGCCGCATCGTGGACTCCCAAAATAGAATCAGTTGCTTCTATATCCCGGTCCGTTATAGAGGGGGCTATGCGATCCACCATGGTATTGGGAAACTGCACATTACGCTCAATCCAGCTCACCAGGGAATCATCTTCAAGCCCCGCAAAATCCAACACAGCCTGACGCAGGGTAAGCCCGTTGGAAGTCAGATTATCGCAACAGAGGATCACCGGAGGAGTATGACCTGCCTCGCGGGTAAGCTGAAGCCCTCTGACTATCGATCCAATCGCCGTGGCAGGCCGCTCAGCCCCTACATCAGCCTGAATCTGTTCATTCTGACTGTCCAGACGATGCGTGGAAGGATCAAGAAAATATCCACGGTCCGTAATGGTTAACGTTGCAATACGTGTTTCTGGATCTGCTAGCCGAGCAGCCATGCCCTGTTCGTCGGAGGGCGCATGGATGACTTCGGACAGGGCACCAATAATCTCAATGTGGTCTCGCTCTGCTGAACGCTCCACTAATGAATACAGACCTTGTTGAGGGCGCAGGGCCTCAGGCGTATTAGGCCGAACCATACTGGCTGATGCAATTCCCCACTGTAAACCTTCCCGCCCTTCTGCTTCGATGGCACGTTGGGTTGCCAATGCCTGATGAGCGCGATGAAAGGCGCCACATCCGAAGTGTAGAATCCCCTTGCCCAATTCATCAATGTCATACCTGGGCAAGCGTAAATTGTCAGGCAGTCGATTCAACGTGGAACGTTGCAGGCGAGCCAAGGGCGTTGATGTGGTGCTTTTCTGGTTCATAAAGGACCTCCGTGCCCCACTCTTTAACAGTAGAATTTTTGCGTTTGGGCGATGTGACGAAAATGTAAGATACTGTTTTGCAATTAATCCAAGTTTACTCCATTCAAAACATCCCTGGTTGCAAAACAGTAGAAGACTTTAGATGTAGGCCGTATATGTCATCTCAAATATGGAGACCTCTTTCGAAGAGGTCACCTATATAATGAGACGTTAAATAACCGACATTAGGATGTGGGGGAAAGACACAAAAAAAGAACAAACAATCACTACGATAAGTTGCTGTATCTCGCGTATCTCCAGATTTTGTCATCGCTGCAGAGCATGGTACGGTCCCAGGCTTGATTGATTTAACGCAACAAACCTTAGTGCAGAGGCATTTCAAGAGAGCTTTATGCTTATTTTCACCCGCCCAGGAACCGTGACGCGAACAGTGTTGCCAAATATAATTACAGTGCTTCTTGCAAAAAGTATATTTACGTACATTTAGATACGAATTTATAACCCAAGGCACATGGATGTGTGATAATTTGTCTTGAAATTGAGGATGTTATGACACGGAGATAGTCATCCATGTCTTTTAAATGTCTTTTACATCTTTCCTGGTCTATACAATAAAGACCCTTCTATCCATACACTGTTGAGGACTTGTGCACTCTTCGACTTCGGCGATGAACGCTGCCGGTTTTTTTTCGAGAGGTATCCTGCGTTGGGATGCTGTGAGCGTACTATTATCTGAATTTACCCAATTCAGGCACCTGCGTACAAAATCAGCACCCAAAGTAGATGCAATTATAGGCTGGGGGGCCAAGCCCACTAGTGAGATCGCTCGTGCCTATGCAAATCATCACCAATTGCCTTACATTGCCATCGAAGACGGCTTTTTGCGCTCATATGGATTGGGGGTTGAAAAGAACCAACCCCAAAGTCTGGTCATTGACCATACTGGCATTTACTACGATGCCTACCGCCCTTCCGATCTTGAAAACATGTTACGCGATGAGGATTTTTCAACTGAAGATCTGAAGCGGGCAAAGGATGCCATTGCTCGTGTAAAACATAACCACCTCAGCAAATACAATAGTGCGCCAGATTACCTTCCTGATGAAGTAAAGTCGTATTCTTCATGCGTTCTGGTTGTTGACCAAACGCGAGACGATGCCTCCGTCACATTAGGCATGGGTAGTCCTACACGTTTTGAAACCATGCTGAACGATGCTCTTGAACAACATCCGGAATCCCAGATACTGGTCAAGGTGCATCCGGATGTTGCCAAAGGGCATCGCCGTGGTTATTTATCCGAGATATCGCTGCCCTCACGTTGTACACGTCTTGATGAGGCGTTGAACCCATGGCCGCTACTGGAGAAGGTAGAAGCAGTACACGTAATGACCAGCCAGACAGGCTTCGAAGCCCTGATGGCAGGATGCCGCGTAATATGTCATGGCATGCCTTTTTATGCAGGATGGGGATTAACGGAAGATAAACTGTCCTGTGAACGTCGGGATCGCAACAGGACCCTGGAAGAAGTTTTTGCTGCTGCCTACTTACGTTATAGCCGTTACTATAATCCTTATACTCATAGGCAATGTGAGCTTGAGCAAACTATCGACCTATTGACGGATCAAAAGAGGCAAAGTGAGCGAACAGCAGGCTCATGGGCCATATATGGCATGTCAGGATGGAAACAGGGCTTCATACATCACTTTCTGGGTCCCAAAGCCCGTGTTCGTTACATCAATGCCCCTTCTCGTTGGCATAAAACGTCCGACCAGCAAAGATTACTGCCGGAAGAAAATCTGCTTGTTTGGGGACATAAGGATTACTCCCCCTTAATCAAGACAAATTCGAGGCTGCATCAACACCATAAGATTACTCGAATGGAAGATGGATTCATCCGCTCCGTTGGGTTGGGCGCAGATCTTATTCGTCCATGTTCACTCGTGCTGGACGCCAGAGGAATCTATTACGATGCCTCCTCGCCGAGTGATCTGGAATACTTACTGCAAAACACTCATTTCTTTGCCGATATGCTTAAACGCGCGGACCGGCTTCGTCATCTACTGATAAAACTCAAACTGTCAAAATACAATGTGGGCAATTCAGCTTCACTTACATTGCCAAAGGATAAGGAAATTATCCTCGTGCCCGGGCAGGTTGAAAGTGATGCGTCCATTCGACATGGCACACAACAGGTCTGTACCAATGCCGCATTGTTGAAACATGTGCGCAAACGTAACCCTGATGCGTTTATTGTTTATAAAGAACATCCGGATGTTACATCAGGCGGTCGTTTGGGGGCGCTATCCGCAGAAGAGCATACTCTTTACGATGCGGATGCAACGGGTATTGATATTATTACATTGCTCGACACTGTCGATTGCGTTCACACAATGAGTTCACTGACTGGCTTTGAAGCTTTATTGCGTCATATCCCTGTGCATACGTGGGGAAGCCCTTTTTATGCGGGCTGGGGATTAACAACAGAAGAGTTACCGCTCAATGAATCGGCTGCAAAACGCCGTAGGCGTCATCTTACTCTGGATGAGCTTGTCGCAGGGACTTTACTACTTTATCCAAATTATGTGGACCCCAACTCGGGCGATTTATGTAACCCTGAAACAATAATTGAATTGATTTCCCGGCATGCAACTGGCCGTTCAACCCCTTCCCCCCGAGTCCGTTTTTGGCGGCTTTATCGGCGTATATTTGACAGGAATACGATACGATGAGTAGCCAGCGCTCTTATTTATTGCTTCAGGGCGTCTGCAGCCCATTCTTCAGCGTACTAGCAGACCATCTGATTTCTCGTGGGCATCAGGTAGTCAAGCTGAATTTCAATGTAGGTGACCAACTCTACTGGAGAACTAAAGCGCCTTCATACAATTGGCGTGGAAAGCTGGAGGATCTCCCCGAGTTTGTTGCAGGTATATGGCAACGACATGGTATTACAGATCAAATTCTCTTTGGTGATTGTCGTCCTGTACATCAAGACATTATTCAAAAAGCTCGCTCGAACAGTATCCGTAATCATGTCTTTGAAGAAGGTTACTTGAGACCCTATTGGATTACGCTTGAACAGGAAGGCGTAAATGCCAATTCCATGTTACCCCGTAATTCGGATTGGTACTTACAGGCGGCCAATTACGTGCCAAGAAGTAGCAGCCCGAAACATAAAATTGCTTCTGCATTCAACACTAGAGCGCTTCATGATGTGGCATATCACTTGGGAGGCGCCCTCAATCCTGTGCTCTTTCCGCATTACAAGACACACGCTGCACTGACAGCACCTCAAGAATATCTGGGCTATCTATGGCGTTTTGCACGACTCAGAAATTGCAAAAAACGCGACGAAGAAAAGATCAAAAAACTATTGGAGAGTGGCAGACGATATTTTTTTCTACCCCTTCAATTGAATGGTGATTTTCAGGTACGACAACATTCTGCGTTCGGTGACATGAACGAGCTCATGACCTATGTTTCGGAAACATTCGCTTTGCATGCCCCCAAAGATGCCATGCTGGTATTTAAAAACCACCCGTTGGATATGGGGATCACACCGCATGCGCAAGACGTTGAAACGATAATAAAGCATTACAATCTACAGAACAGAATCCTCTATCTTGAGACGGGTAATTTGAATCAGCTCGTACACCATAGCGAAGGTCTGATTACCCTGAATAGCACCTGTGGACACGTGTCTTTAGCGGCTAACAAACCCACGATTGCATTAGCCAATGCAATCTATAGCATGCCAGGACTTACGCATCAGGGATCATTGGAAAGCTTTTGGTATACTCCACAAGCGCCCGATCCCGAGGTCGTCGATGCTTTCAGGCGAGTACTCACTCATACTGTTCAGGTAAACGGTGGATTTTACACGCCGGATGGTATAGAACTGGCCGTTCGTAATTCAGTTTCACTTTTAGAAGCGGAACAATCTCCGCTGGAGCAATTGTTATGTCAGATTCCCGAGTCGCTGTGCGCACTATCCTGATTACCGGAGCAACCGGTGCCATAGGAGGAGCGCTTGCACGGGATTGGGCCGCTCCAGGTATTACACTTCATCTACACGGTCGTAATAAAACGGCGTTGGAGACTTTGGGGCAAACCTGTCGGGATAAAGGTGCGAGTGTCGAGTTACATAGTGTTGATCTTACTGACGAGAAAGCACTCTTTCCATGGATTGATCACTTGGACGATACCACACCTCTTGATTTGGTCGTCGCTGCAGCGGGTGTGAATACTCATCCTGTTGATGAATATGGTGAAAGCTGGGAAAACATCAAGCCTTTGCTGGACATCAATCTGGTCGCCCCCATTGCGCTTTGTAACCGACTATCACCACGCATGCAGAAACGCGGACATGGCCAATTGGTACTGATGAGCTCATTGGCTGGCTACTACGGGCTTCCCATCACTTCGGCATATAGCGCTAGCAAAGCGGGCATCAAAGCCTACGGTGAGGGCCTGCGTGGATGGCTGGCCCCGCATGGGGTTAAGGTCAACGTCATTATGCCCGGTTATGTGAAGTCCAAAATGTGTGATGAGATGCCTGGACCGAAACCTTTTTTATGGTCACCCGAACGCGCTTCCGACTACATTCGAAAACGTTTAGCCAAAAACAAGGCGCGCATCAGCTTCCCCTTTCCCCTGAATTTTGGTACTTGGTGGCTAGCCGTTCTTCCCGCATCGCTCTCACAGTGGATTTTAGGGCTTATGGGTTATGAGGATACCCATTGATGTTGCTTCTTTCACTTTGGATGCCTCTAGTAGTGAGCCTTGTGCTCTGGTGTACTTTTGAGCAACTGCTTATTCCGCGTCCACACTCATGGATAAAGTGCCCACGGTATGCCACTGCCATCGATGTGGGGACTTGGGCATGTCTATACGGCGGTTTTACCCTATTACTGGAGCGAGGCTGGTTCGCCACAATAATTCTGGGCGTCCTGCACATGGTGATTGTTCAAGTCAGCAATACTAAAGCGAATACGCTGCGGGAGCCCTTCCTGTGTCAGGACTTTGAATACTTTGTCGACATGGTCAAGCACCCCAGGATGTATCTTCCTTTCTTCGGTATTGGGCTAACCATCGTATGTAGTCTGGCAGGGCTGGCGGTGATCATTGCCGGTTTCTGGCTGGAACCGTCTCTTTTTACTACCCATGGTTGGGGAGCACTTACTTCGGTAGTGGGCATCATCATTGCTGGAGCTATCATAGTAAGCAGAGGGCTCAAGGGGAGCCAATCTGATGTTGAACAAGAGCAAAAGGAAGGTCGATATCCACTCGACCCCAACGATGAGCTCACTCGGTATGGCTTAAGCACGCTCATCTGGCGACAGGGGAAAGAGCTTTTTACACCGCTTTCCCCTTCTACCGCCCGCAAAGAGTTTCAGGAGAAGATTTCGCCTTCTTCAATTATCCCGCAAACATCACGACAGGATACCGCTATTTCGGCACAAAATAGCGAAGAAATACCAGAACACAGTCTCCCACATCTCGTCATTGTACAAAGTGAGTCCTTTTTCGATCCCCGGCGCTGGTATCCCGGTATCCGGAAAGAGGTACTTGCCGAATGGGATAAGGTAGCTGCGCAGGCTGAAGTGCGAGGGCAATTGAAGGTTCCTGTATGGGGTGCCAATACGGTACGCTCGGAATGTGCTTTTTTAACAGGGCTGAGCGGCGACGATTTGGGAGGCCATCGATTTAACCCTTATCACGTCCTTTCCCATCAAAAAGTGCCTTCATTATTAACGCCCTTAAAAGCAAGAGGCTATCGCACTATTGCGATTCACCCTTATCCGGCCAGCTTTTATTTAAGGCACAAAGTTTTTCCTAACCTGGGTTTCGATGAATTTATCGATCTGAATGAATTTTCCGATGATCAAAAAGATGGGCAGTACACCAGCGACCTCGCATTAGCTGACACAGTAGACAAATTGTTGGAAACAGCAGAACAGCCGCTATTGATCATGCTAATCACCATGGAAAATCATGGGCCATTACATCTTGAGCATGCTCCCGCCAACCCGGATCGCTGGTATCACGAATCTCCTGGCGCAAATTGTGGCGATCTCGCGGTATATTTACGTCATTTGCATAATAGCGGGTTACTCGTTGAGCGACTGACACAACGATTGAGCGCATGTAGTAAAAACAAGGGTATTCAGGGCAAGGGAAGACTTGATTCTGATGATGGTGATCTCCCCCCCTCAACCCGGACTCAAAGAGAAGGTATACTGTGCTTTTACGGAGACCATGTACCCATCATGGCCAGTACCTATAAGGCATTAGGGTATCCAGATGGTTTGACCGAATATTTTATTTGGTCGACACAGGGCAATGCACACAACACTCAGACGATAGCCTCGATTGAAGATCTAGGCATCATGCTCCTTGAGAGTGTGCTCTCTCATATCTCCCGAAATATTGAAGATGCCGACATGGCAGAACGCTCAGATACCGAGAATTATTCATGACAAAGAGAGTCGCCATTATTGGAGCGGCCTATCGCTTTCCGGGGGCAGCTACCGCCGAAGAGTTCGATGCTGCTCTTCGCTCACAAAAGGACCTCGTGACTCAGGTTGCCAGTGACCGTTGGGATGCTGACGTTTTTCAGCATCCTGATCGTAACCATCCGGGCACCACTGTAAGTATGGCGGCAGGTAGTCTGGGTGATGTCAGTGGCTTCGATGCGGATTTTTTTGGAATTTCTCCGCGTGAAGCAGCGCAGTTGGACCCTCAGCAACGGCTCATGCTCGAACTGACATGGGAGACGCTTGAAAACGCCGGTCTTCCTGCATCTGAAATGCGTGGCAGTGACTGCGGTGTTTATCTGGGTGTGGCCGGGCTGGATTACTCTTGGAGAATGGTAGAAGATCTGTCGGTTATCAGCACCACTACCGCTACCAGCAATGCCTCCAGCATCGTCGCCAACCGCCTCTCCTACTTCTTCGATTTGCATGGGCCAAGCCTTTCGATCGATACCGCATGCTCATCAGCAATGGTAGCCTTCCATCAAGCGTGTCAGGCAATACGGAGTGGCGAAACCAATATGGCACTGACGGGCGGTGTCAGTCTGCATCTCCACCCTTATGGCTTTATCATTTTTTCCAAAGCCAGCATGTTGTCGGCTAACGGACGCTGCCGATCATTCGATGCAGATGGTGATGGTTATGTACGCTCAGAAGGTGCAGGAATGTTCCTTCTCAAGGACCATGATCAGGCAATTGCAGATGGTGACCGTATTCTTGCTATCGTAGATGGTAGTGGAATGAATACCGATGGGAGCAAACAAGGGCTTACTGTGCCCAATCATGCGGCACAGAGCCGTTTGATGGCTCACACGCTTGAGTCAGCAGGACTAGTTCCGGACGATATTACGTATCTGGAAGCCCATGGCACGGGCACCTCAGTGGGAGATCCCATTGAGGCTCGGGCTATAGGTGAAGCCCTGGGGCAATATCGTCAATCCCCGCTTCCCATTGGCTCGGTGAAAAGCAACCTTGGCCATATGGAAACGGCCTCAGGAGTCGCAGGCCTTGCCAAGGCATTACACATCATTACTGAACGCGAAATTCCTGCCACGATCGGTATTCGTACACTCAACCCAAGACTCGAAAGCGAAGAGCGCAATATCGAGGTCATCACGGAGCCACGCGCGTTAGCGCCGACAGGCAGAATCGTCGTCGCAGTTAACTCTTTCGGTTTTGGCGGCTCGAATGCGCATGTCATTCTCGAGAGCCCTGAAGTCACCGTCGAGACAGATGCCCCCAATGAGGCACGTACCGCCAAACAGCATTCGGCAGAAAAACCATCGACTGGCGTTCCCTTGCGAGTCACTGCACGGACGCCCGACGCACTGCAGGATCAAGTGCGCCAGCTTCGTGATTTTATGCTGCGCTCATTGCATCAGGATAAAAAGCCTACCCCCGACAATTTGCCCAAGATCGCTGCAGAACTGTGGTTCCGTCGTGAGCCTTTGAAACATGGCTTATTGCTGTGGCCGCAAAGTATGGATGAAGCTATTGATGGGCTCACTCATTTTCTGGATGAGGGAACCTCCCGCACTGCCCCAATCGGTGAACGGCTAACGACGTCTATCCCCAACGGCCCTGTATTTGTCTACTCTGGCAATGGCTGTCAGTGGTTTACCATGGGTAAAGTGTTACTGGAATCATCGGCTGAATTCCGTAGCACTATTGATCATCTTGATACACTCTTCAAGCCTATGGGTGGTTTCTCACTGCGAGAGGAACTTGAAGGACTTAATGGTGACCGTCTCGAACTCACCGAAGTGGCACAGCCTACCTTGTTTGCTTTGCAGGTCGGGGTGACCAACCTTCTCTCCAGCCATGGCATCATACCTTCAGCGGTTATCGGACACAGCGTCGGTGAAGTGGCCGCCGCTTGGGCCAGTGGCGCACTCACGCTTGAACAAGCCGTCAATGTGATCTATCTACGCAGCTACCATCAGGGCATGACACGTGGCTTGGGTGCCATGATGGCCGCCTCATTGACATTGAGCGAACTCAAACAATGGTTACAGGACGAGCGTTTTGATCGCGTTGAATTGGCTGGGCGCAATAGTGAAACCGGCGTTACGCTTGCCGGCCCCAATGATCAGATTCATTCGCTTCAGCATGCTCTGTCAGAGCACAAACACTTCGCCAGGGTGTTACCTCTGGATTATGCATTTCATAGCGCAGCCATGGACAGCATCGAAGAGGGGCTGCTGAACGACTTACAAGGGTTATCACCTCGAAATACGCGCATTCCCATGTATTCAAGTGTGACAGGGGATAAGATTGCAGGAACAGAGCTGACCGCCGAGTACTGGTGGGATAATATTCGTCAGCCCGTCAACTTCCATCCCGCCGTCAGCGAGCTGATTCAACAGGGTGCCAACGTCTTCACAGAAGTGGGTGCTCACCCAGTGCTGCACCGCTATCTCACCGACACACTTAAAGAACTTGATCATCAAGGCCTGGTGATAGATACATTGGTTCGCCCCAAAACCGGTCAGGCTTCCAGAGATTCACAGCATGTATCCAAAGCGATTGCACAGCTTTGGTTGAGCGGCCTTCCTGTTCCTGCCGAGGAATGGTTATCGCGTACTGCTTCGCGCGTGGATCTACCGCATTACGCTTGGCAGCGCAGTAAACACTGGTATCAAAGTACAGGTGACACTACAGGCGTCGTACTTCGTCATTACGAACATCCATTACTGGGTTATCGGTTGGCCGGCCATTCGCTGACATGGCAAAGCGATCTGGACACTCAACGTCTCCTTTGGCTAGGCGATCACGATGTAGGGGACAGTGTTGTTTTCCCCGCGGCTGGTTTTACCGAAATTGCCCTGGCAGCAGCAGCCGCGTGGCATGAACAGTCCTTGATCGAATTGGAAGCTGTCGAAATTGTTTCCCCACTCCTTCTGGCGGATGCTCCCAGCAAACTCATGCGCACGGCGATTGATGAACATGATGGTAGCCTGACCATCTCAGCCAAGGAGACTGCCAGCACTGACCCTTGGCATCTGCATTCACGCGCCCGTATCGTACCGCAGTCTCTTGGGCTTTCTTTACAAACCAGGGCCCCTACATTGCCCGCTCGAAAACCCGATTTTGATCGAGTGCAACATATCGCAGCGGCCCATTCGCTGGGGCTGAATTATGGCGAAGCTTTTCAGGGAATAAAGGAAGGTTGGATCGAAAAGAATCGCGTTATCGGTGTACTACAGGAAACACCTGCGATTTCCGAGAGCCAGTCCGATACATTACTGCCCCCTGGCATGCTGGATAGCGCATTCCAGTTATTCATTCCGCTGCTGACAACCCAATTCACATCTTCACAGGACATGGCATTTGTTCCTGTGCGCTTGGAACGCGTGCAATTCAACGTAGGTAATCAGCCCGTTCATCTGGCGCAACTGACCCTGACACAACGCTCGCCCAATTCACTCTGCGCTGATATCGAGCTGTTCGATCAGGAAGGGAACGCCATTGCCACCCTTCAGGGGGCACGATTCAAGTCGGTCAGGCTGCATGCCCAAGTGCATGATGAAATTCGCCACCTGTCACAGATACTGGTCCCTGGCCCACTCGCACCACGAGCTCAGTCTCTGACACATGTTTCACGTGAAACATCAATATTGTCTTTGGATCCGGCCATCCTGGCATCGAAAATAGAGGCTACCAGTCAGCGCCTGAAATATGAGCTATCACCACTGCTTGAGGCACTGGTTCAGGCTGCCCTGCATGAGGCCATTTCATCTATCAAAGCTCCCTCCCTGTTGAATCGGCTTAACCAACTGGCGGAACATATGGGTGTGCTGGATGAAAATGGTCAAATGGAAGAAGCGCCAGCGAAAGCCAGGGATATCTGGAAAATTGCTCTACAGGACTATCCCGACTTTGCTCATCTGACACTTCCCTTGGGCCGAGTGGCTCAGCACCTGTGCGATGAACGTCAGCCTCCTGTTGATCTTCCGGCACTTTGGCAGGCAACTTTGGGCAATCCCACACTAAACGCCATTGGCGAGCTCGTTGAAGAACATGTCGCAAAAATGCTTCAACACCCGAAGATTGAAGCATTTAACCTGATTGAAGTTGCCGTCGGCAAGCTGGAATATTTACCTGGGATTACACCTCAGCAACCCGCTTCCGGTTATAAAGAGTACGTATTCACTCTGGATGAGCACGCTCATACTGATGCCCAGCTATTGCAGGAGCAACGCCCGGACTTGCAGGTAGAGATGTTGGAGAACCTGGTATCGGGGAAATCGTCTGATGCTGATCACGCCGGCTCGATACTCTTCGAAACATTGACTCCTTCGCTGGTTATTATCGATGCTGGAATCAGCCGTCAACACTTCAAGCAGGTACTGGAAAGTCTTTCCCAACGCTTGTTGGGCCCGGTACAACTGTTAATGGTGGTACCGTCCTATTCCAGCTGGCAGCCACTGGTGACCTCCATCAGTACGCTCCCTACTGAACAACAACCCGCATCCGTTCAGGATTTGACTCACACGGCTGCTCTGTTCGATTTTGATATATCGGAACCTGAAGTCACAGAATCGGAGGATACAGGCGGGCTGACGGCTCTCTGGGCAGTGCGTGGCGCAATAACACCTGAATATTCTGCCCCTGAAACTGCATCCTGGTTATTGGTAAGTGACGAATCCCGTCGCACACTGGCTGAAGTGATAGGTGCTCAGCTGAAAGCGCACCAGCAGGTGGTTGAAATAATTGCGGAAGAAGAATCACTTGTGGAATGGCTCTCACAGAGAGATTCGACTGCCCAGCATATCATCGACCTACGACATCTGGGAGAAAAGCCAGAAGCACGCTGTGCCATTATTGCCGACTGGTGGCAATGGATAGATCAGCGGCCCGAAACGGTCACATTGTGGGTCATCGCGTGTGGAGCAACAACAAAATGGCGCCCCTCTACTACATCAGAGATGGGTCAGAAAGTCGCTGAAGATGCGGCGGTATGGGGATTCGGACGCACATTACAAAATGAGTCAGGCCAACGTTCAATACGAATGGTGGACCTACCTTATGATATGCAAGCAGAAACATGTGCATTCGCCTGTGCTTCAACCGACGAAGTACACAGTGGTCAGCATTTCATTGCCGCTATCGCTGCACATCTTCTTGCGCCAGACGATGAACTGGAAGTGGCTTTCAGCTCTTCAGGACAACGCTTAACACCCCGCATTATCGAAAATCAGACCGATCGGGATGTCGAGGAACACACGGCGCTCACACTCGGGTTTGATATCCCGGGCCAACTTCGCCAACTACGATGGAAACCCAGAATCCTTCCTGAATTGGCCGAAGATGAAGTAGAGATCGAGGTCAAGGCCACTGGCCTGAATTTCCGCGATGTCATGTACGCCCTGGGATTACTCTCGGATGAAGCCGTTGAAGAAGGATTTGCCGGTGCAAGTCTCGGGCTTGAGTTTTCAGGCCGAGTTATACGTGTGGGTAACGGAGTAGAACGTTTTGCAGCGGGCGATGCCATTGTAGGATTTGGTCCTTACAGTTTTTCAACACGATTAACTGCCAAACAGCAAAGCATTGCCAAGATTCCGGCCGATATGGATTTTGCGGCGGCCGCTACCTTACCGACGACGTTTTTCACCGTTTATTACTCATTAAAGCATCAGGCCCGACTGGAAGCAGGTGAGCGATTACTTATCCATGGCGCTGCAGGTGGCGTGGGATTGGCTGCTATCCAAATTGGCCAATGGCTGGGCGCCGAGATATATGCTACCGCGGGTAGCGAAGAAAAACGCGATACTCTGCGTTGGCTGGGTGTTGAGCATATTTACGATTCGCGCTCAACCACGTTCGCTGAAGCCATATTGGCGGATACCGAAGATGGCATGGGGGTGGATGTTGTGCTTAATTCCCTTGCCGGAGAAGCCATCAATCAAAACCTGAGAGTTTTGAATCCTTTCGGACGTTTTATAGAGCTGGGTAAACGTGATTTTTACGAAAATACCAAGGTAGGGTTACGTCCCTTCAGGAATAACCTGAGCTACTTTGGCGTCGATTCCGACCAGCTCATGAACTTGCGTCCGGGGTTAACCGAGCGGCTGTTTGCTGAAATGATGGGGCTATTCGAAGACGGTGTATTGTCGCCACTACCCTATACCGATTTCACCGCCAACCGTGTGATTGATGCCTTCCGCTATATGCAGCAGGCCAAGCAGATTGGCAAAGTTGTCATCACGTATGACACACCTCCTGTCGCTGCAATGCCTGCTAAACATGATACTCCTTTAGCGCTTGATGCAGAGGGGCACTATCTGATTACCGGAGGACTGAGCGGCTTTGGGTTAGCGACTGCAGCGTGGCTGGTGGAGTGTGGTGCACGCCACCTCACCCTGATTAGCCGCCGGGGAGACAGTACTGATGAAGCACAAGGCGGTATCGCATTATTAAGTGAAAGAGGCGCAACCGTTCATGCTGAAGCCTGCGACATTACCGACAAACATGCACTTGATAAGGCTCTACAGAGCGCCAGAGCACGTGCGCCTCTAAAAGGTATCATCCATGCGGCCACTATCATCGATGATGCATTGGTACGTGATCTAACACCTGAACGCATACAGCATTCAATGAACGCTAAAGTGAATGGGGCACGCTGGCTGGATGAACTGACCCGTGAAGATTCCCTGGAATTCTTTATCCTCTATTCATCGGCCACCACCCTGTTTGGGAACCCGGGGCAATCCAGCTACATTGCGGCCAATTCCTGGCTCGAAAGCCTGGCTTTTCAACGTAGAGCCGCTGGATTACCTGCTCTCTGTGTCGAATGGGGCGCTATTGAAGATGTAGGATTCCTTGCCCGCAATACACAAACGCGGGATGCCTTGACACAGCGCTTGGGTGGCAGCTCACTAAAAGCCTCGGATGCACTGAATCAATTGGCTCAGCTCATTGACCATAAAGCAACCAATGAAGCAGTTATGCCTCTGGACTGGGGCGCCATGGCACGTTTTCTTCCTACCTCAACATCACCACGCTACGCGTTATTGGCGCATGGTCATGATCAGGAGCATGGTGAGGAAGATGAGGGTTTCCTGAAAGATCATCTGGCTCAGCTACCTTTCAGGCAACTCAAGGAAGCACTGGTCACCCTACTGAAGAAAGAATTGGCTACCATTCTACTCAGTGACGAAACCAACATGGACGTAGAACGCCCCGTCAACGATATGGGCTTTGACTCACTGATGGCTGTCGAGTTGGTCACTGCGCTTGAAGCGCGTATCGGCATACAGGTCCCCGTCATGATTCTGAATGACAGCGTCACCATCAATAAGTTATCTGACTATTTGATTGAACGCATCAGAGAAGCAGATCACGACAATGACGGTTCAAATGCTTTGGAGGACACTTCATCAGAAAAGCAGGCCAGGCAATCTGCCGCACAATCGGAACTTGAAGCACGTCACGGCATTAGTCTGACATAAACCTGCGAGATACCTCATGGAAAGGGCTGGTAACAGCGATTATCGGCTCTTTCCTGTCAGGTGTTGTATCCCGCTTTCTATCTATGCCTTGATCCAGTCCCGATACCACGCTCCTTCCATACCCAAGACTCGCAATAAATTTGAAGTAATCACATGAAATGTTTCACGTGAAACATTCCGTTTCCAAATACATGACTTCCCAACATGCGGTTTCCGAATCCCCTTCTGACGATAAACCGCAACATCAGATATTTGACACGGTCATTTTCAAACTCAGATGCCTGGTTCATATCCCTTTTCCACCACCTGATATTCCTTTTCAATATTGGTGCAAATGATTACCTGCCGTGTAATCTCCTTTCATTACAACGTCATTACACATTGCTGTTTTTTATCTGCGGAAAATACAACCATGGCAAAAAAAGCATTACTTGTAGCAGGAACTACTGGCGTCTTGCTCACACTTGGATTAACCCTGCAAAGCGCAAATGCAGATGTTGTTGTGGGCTATCAAACAGGCGCTGACCCAACCAAGGTCGCGATCGCCAATGGAGATTACGAAAAAGCGATAGGTGAAAAGGTAGTCTGGAAACGATTCAATTCCGGGCCGGCGATTCTCGCAGCATTGGCATCAAAATCCATTGATATTGCCTATGTCGGGTCTACACCAGTAGCCTCGGCCATTTCTCAGGGATTACCTCTTTCTGTTTTTCTGGTTAATACCTTAAACAATACCAACGAAGAATTGGTGGCGCGCAATAGCAGTGGCATTACATCCCCCCAATCGCTGGTAGGAAAAACGATCGCAACGACCTTCGTATCAACCAGCCATTACAGCTTATTGAATGCACTTCATCACTGGGGAATTGCGAACTCGAAGGTCAAATTGGTCAATCTTGATCCGGCCAATATTGCCGCCGCATGGAAGCGCGGAGATATTGACGCCGCCTTCACTTGGGACCCGGCATTAAGCGAAATCAAACAATCAGGCCATGTCGTTACCTCGGCCGGACAAGTAGGCAAATGGGGCGCGCCAACACTCGATTTATGGACGACCCTCCAGAGTTATGCAAATACACACCCTCAAGTGATCAAGGCATTCACTGCAGCCACATTGCAGTCTTTCTCGAACTACTATCAACATCAAAACGAATGGACTGCACAATCAGTACAAATTGCCGATATCGCGAAGTTAACCGGTGCATCAGCCAATGAGATACCCCAACAGCTAACAGCCGGTCATTATCCCGACCTGGCCGAACAGGCTTCACCCACATTGCTGGGAGGAGGCGTTGCCCGTGCCCTTAAATCTACAGCGGAGTTTCTTTATCAGCAGAAAAGTATCCCACAGGTTAAAAACGACTACTCTGCTTACGTAACTGTCAGCTATCTACCCAAGAACACAGATTCAACGACCACCGTGGAGAAATGATGTACTGATACTCATCGTTTGTTCGCAGGCCGGTATGTCACCGACATCGGGGGCTTTATACCGGCCTATAAACTCAGCCCAAGCCATTGCCTGCCCATATCCCCTACCTTCTTTCACGCCTTTCCTCCTACACTGGTATACTTGTTTCATCACTTCATTGCATTTTTATGCTATGTGAAGCAACGAACAGCGCCAAGAACATCCCGATACAATTTCAAAAAGGTAACGTATGTCCGGGTCTGACTTGAATACAACGAAACAAGGGCTCAAGCAGCGTCTGATTGATCAGGCACTCAAGCGCCGCCAACAGCCCAAAGGCGCACCACAGGCATCTGAAGACTCTGTTGTGAAAGTGAATGAGTACTTCACGCGCTTCGACCTACAGCCCGGCTACCAGCAAGTGGAAATGTTGAAATCGACCGGGGAGCGCTTCCATGTGCCGGACCCTTTTTTCAAGTTACATGAGGGGACGGCGGGCGCTACCACAATCATCAACGGCCAAACCTGTATCAACTTTGCCAGCTATAACTACCTCAACCTGGCACACCACCCAGAGGTAATCAAAGCGGCGACCGAAGCTTTGCAACGTTATGGTAGCTCTGTCTCCGCGAGTCGTGCCGTTTCAGGCGAACGCCCTATTCACGAAGAATTTGAACGCGCGCTCGCCGAACAATATGAGGTTGAAGATGCCCTTGTCTTTGTCAGTGGCCATGCCTGTAATGTCTCTACTGTGGGCCATTTGATGGGCCCGAAGGATCTTATCCTTCATGATGAGTATAGCCATAACAGCCTGTTGGTGGGTGCCCAACTGTCAGGCGCCAGACGCATGAGCTTTCCTCATAATGACTTCGCCACTCTGGAAAAACTGTTGGCACGTCATCGCGAACAATTCGAAAGGGTATTGATTGTTATCGAAGGGCTCTACAGCATGGATGGAGACATCCCTGACCTGGCAGAATTCGTAAGAGTCAAAAAGCGCTATCAGGCCTGGTTGATGGTAGATGAGGCACATTCTTTCGGTGTTCTGGGAAACACGGGGCTTGGCATTCGTGAGCATGCCAATATCCCCTCGAAGGATGTCGATATATGGATGGGCACGCTGAGTAAAACGCTTTCCAGTTGTGGCGGTTATATTGCCGGGTGTAAGGCTCTGGTCGAAAACCTGCGTTATCTTGCCCCCGGGTTTCTCTACAGCGTAGGGATACCAGCACAGAATGCCGCAGCATCTCTAACCGCTTTACGCATTCTTCAGAGAGAGCCTGAACGCCTGACAAATCTTCACCATATCTCAAGCTACTTCCGCGAGCAGGCCAGCGCTATGGGCTTCAATACGGGGGAAAGTATCGGCATGGCAGTTGTTCCCATCATTACGGGTAGCTCAGTACAGGCTGTTAAACTCTCGGATGCCCTACTTAAGCAAAATATCAATGTGCAACCAATTCTCTATCCAGCCGTTCCGGAAAAGAGCGCACGCCTTCGATTTTTCCTGAATACGGAGCACACACAGGAACAGATAGAGCGGACCTTGAGGGTATTGAAGAAGGCGTGGTGATTGTCTTACTGCCTGGATGAGCCGTTCACTTGATCTTTTCAAGCCATCAAGAAAGTGAACGGCCCTCTGTAGCATTACTCTGGCTTAATGTTTTTTCGTCTGAATCCTATAGTCAATATCCAATATATAAACGCTGACACAATAAGCCCCGCCTCGAAGCTAAAGTCTCCCAATTGCCAGTATGTCGCAAGAGGACTATGCAACGTAGCGGTATTGGAGAAGAGCAGGCAGCCTACAATACCACCAGCAAAGGAAATCATACCCGGCCAAAAAAAGCCGTGCTTGTACCAAAAGAAACTGTTTTTCCATTTCATCATTTCTTCCGGTTGATAATGTCCTTGCCGCATAAAATAATCGACTATAACAATAGCTGCCCACGGTGATATCCAATAGGACATATAGGCAAGAAATGATTCGTATGCTCCAACAAAATTACCGGCAAAGAGAACAATGATCCGGATAATGATGGTAAACAAGGCAATAATAAGAAGAGATTGAATTCGAGAGATGGGCAGCCTAAGGGCAATGAGACCCAATCCAGCGGTATAGCCATTGGGAACATTGGCTGCTACTCCACCAATGACGATAGCGAGCAGCAGAAACGGAGTAAACCATGCAGGTAAAATACCGGAAAGCTGCATCATGGGGTTGGACGAGATAGCCCCACCAACTGTGACAGCAATCACTACCCCCAGAATTTCACAAAAAGATACCGGAATAAACTGCCCAAGACCCGCAGCCACTGCTATCTTTTTCCAGTTGGATTTGGCTGGAAAATAGCGGCTATAATCCGAGGCATAGTTGCTCCAACCTATCGGAAATGAAAATGCCAGGGCGACACCACTCAACCATGCAGCCCAGGAAAAGTGATGACCAGCGATTGGTATAAATGCCGTCGCTGGAAGATGCTGTGCCACCAGTATGGCAAGAATAACAAAAATGACAGCGAGAAAAGCAGCAATGTAGGATTCCAACCAGATAATGGTCGCATGCCCATAAATGGCAATGACAATTTCAAGCACAAGCACAATAATCAGCCCTGTCCACTCAGCCGCCATGCCATGAATACCGAGCATATTCATCAGTGTATTGACAGCATCTGTCGCCAGAATTGCATTGATGGAAAACCAGCTTAACGATGTTATGACACTCAGGATTTTAGGTAGTAGTGCCCCCAGCTGCCCAAAGGAAACACGGGATGCCAGTATACCGGGCGTCCCTGTTTTCGGGCCAATGATAGACGCCAGTCCAAAGATGATACTCCCAAAGAAATTACCCACGAGTATTGCTGATATGGCCTCCCAGGGAGTAAGTCCCAACGCCAGTACCAACCCACCGGTGACCACTACAACATAGTGAATATTGGCTCCCATCCATAACCGGAAAAGCTCTCTCGCCTTTCCGTGGCGCTGGCTCTCGGGGACAGGCTCAATACCTAGCCCTTCTATTTCAAAACGTTTATCCACATTTGTGTTACGTTCGACAGTTGTCATAATGCTTCCCGGAATAAGAATTCACGTTTGTTGTAGATTGTAATGTGCTCTTTGGGGCAATACTTTACGATGTACATGCAAAAGGGAGATGTATCAATATATGATCACTTCATATATAAAAAGAGGACCATCATAAATATCAAAACTTTAACAATCTATAAAAACAATTAAATCAATAATTGCCACATGACAAAAATGGTTTGTATATAACTTTATATATGCACATCTAAATTTATATACAATGCCAAATAAAGGGAGTAAGGGTACAATCCTGTTTATGGGGATGGAACCAGTTGAATATCGACAATAGCCGCATTTTGTCGTGCTGCTCGCGCTTTTTTATATTCTTCCGACTCATAGCAGTCCAGTGCCTGCTGCATGGATTCAAATTCAAATACTACGCATCTTTCAGGCCTGACATTATCTCTGCTTTCCAAAGCAATACTCTCATCACTACGTGTAATGAGCCTGGCATTGTATTTTTTCAGTGCCGCCGGTGCCAATTCCTGATATTGCACGTAGCGCTCTGGAGCCGTTACCTTGACAGTTGCAATCCATAAAGCCTTCATGTGGGTATCCTTGTTATCAGCACATATGAAGAAACATGCCCTGTCAGCTCAGTGAATGGCCGACATAAAGTACGTTGGCGGTTCCCATGCGATTACATCGTCGTTATCAAATACTGCCTATATGCATGTGGATGGATATATTATTATCATTGTCACATCCTGCACTTTGCTGCAAAAAGACATTGCCGGGGGATATCCTTACCTGACTAGCCAATAGCTACAGTACACCAGCGTCTTGCTTGCCTGAGACAGGAAGCGTTATGTCAGGTACTGCCTTACCTTCACGTTTGGCCAGTTCGGTCAATGCTACATGACTGGCATTGCAAATGTGATCAACACTGGCCTTGTAGGCTGCGTGGCTGTTGCGCGATCGAATGGCATCCATGATACGTGTCATTTCCCGATAGCTTTCATGAAAACGCCCGGGCCGGGACGTACTTGTGGCACGAAGCGTATTCAGCCGAGCCTGCAATTGTGCGACCACCTGCCCTGCCGCTTTGTTCCCTGCCCCCTCATACAACACGCCATAAAGATCACTGACCGCCTGAACAATCGCAATGACATCACCACCATGAAGCTTTTCCTTTAGTGCTTCCCAGGCAGCTTCCAACTGTGCCATATGTACTGCTGTGGCATGCTGCGTAAACATCTGCACGATCAGACTTTCCAGATGACAGCGCAATTCGTATATGTCACGTGCCTCATCCAGCGTCATGACCGACACACGCGGCCCTCGACCACTTCTGTGTTCAACCAGCCCTTCGGATTGGAGAATACGCAGGGCTTCTCTCACCGATGTCCGACTTACACCCAACCGTGCACATAAATCCCGTTCAACCAGACGTTCGCCCGGTTTCAACTGAAAGTTCATAATGGCTTGGCGCAGCTTTTCCAACACGATCTCACGAAGTGTCACATTGGGACGTGTGACCTTGAGACTATCGTCAGTGGCAAGTTTGTTTGATGTCATGTACGGGCTTCCGACAAGAAAGAGGCAACACGCTGTATTCCACCCTACTATCGTTTCAATACAGAGAAGAGCATGCTACAGAATCATGGTATACCATTCATGTTAACACACTCTTTCCGGCTGGTTTCCCTACCGCTGGGCCACGCTATATGCAGATGCTCATACCTGCGCACGTATATCCGGAAGCCGCCCCATCTGGCCATGGCAATATAGCATCGGTGATGGCGCCGCATCAGGAAGGTGAAGACTATCCACATGTCCAACGATAATGGCATGATCACCACCAGGGTAGTCCCCCCAGACGCTACACTCAAGATGTGCTGCCGAGCCATCCAGTATGGCATTTCCCAGTTCCGAATGGCGCCAGTCGATTCCCACTAGTTTATTGGCCTTTTTGGATGCAAAACGATAGGCCAGTTCTTGCTGTTCATGCCCCAGAATATGTACCGTGAATTTTCCGTTGGCGCGAATGGCCTTGCAGGACGACGATGCAAGACTGGGACATATCAGGATCAGCGGGGGATCCATTGATACAGCACTAAACGCACTGGCGGTAAATCCTGCCAGGTTCCCATCGTTGTCCAAAGTCGTGACAACCGTGACGCCAGTCGGGAATGAACCCAATACCTGCTTGTAATGATGGTTGATATCCATGAATAGGTTCCTGTTAACGCATGACGAAGGGGTCGCCCATGGGTTCACTGGAAAGGTTGATCCATAGCATCTTGCTTTCCGTATAATCCCTGACACTATCAGGGCCGCCCTCGCGACCATAGCCACTCGCACCAAAGCCACCAATAGGCGCAATGGCGGAAACGGCCCGATAAGTATTCACCCAGACAATACCAGCGCGGATACTTTTTGACACCCTGTGGGCTCGGCCAACATTGGTAGTCCAAATGCCTGCCGCCAATCCATATTCCGTATCATTGGCAATGGAAATGGCTTCTTCTTCCGTATCAAAGGGAATAATAACCATCACAGGGCCGAATACTTCTTCACGAACAATCCGTGGCTGGGTGCTTTCACTGTAGAAAATCGTCGGCTCGAAATACCATCCGGCACTCGAATCAGGACGCTTACCTCCATATAACAGTTCAACACCCTCCTCTTTCGCAGCATTGACCATACTTTCCACGATATTAAGCTGTGCTTCTGTCGCCATGGGGCCTATGTGAGTCGCATCCTCGGTCGGGTTACCGATCACAATGGAGCGAGCACTTGTCTTGAGGCGCTCGACAACATCATCCAGAATATCCCGTTGTACCAGCACACGAGAGCCGGCAACACAGCTCTGGCCGGTCGCGGCAAAAACGCCCGCGATAATACCATTGCAGGCACTTTCTATATCAGCATCGGCAAAAACGATATTGGGGGACTTGCCACCCAATTCCAGTGAGAGTTTGGCAAAGTTTTCAGCACTATTTCGGATGACATGACGCGCTGCAGCAGCACCGCCAGTAAAAGCAATCTTGCGTACCAGTGGATGGGATGTCAGTGCTTCCCCCGTACTGGCACCATAGCCGGTGACCAGATTGACCACACCAGCAGGAAACCCGGCTTGCTCAAAAAGCTCCATTAATTTGACCAGACTGGCGGAAGCATGTTCGGATGGTTTTATCACCACTGTATTCCCAGCTGCCAATGCAGGGGCCAGTTTGAGCGCACTCAAATAGAGTGGCCCATTCCATGATACGACTGCAGCAACCACACCCAAGGGCTCACGAAGCGTGGCACCAAACATATCGGGCTTGTCGAGCGGCAGGGTCTCACCGGTAATCTTGTCTGCTTCTCCTGCAGAATAACGATAAAAAGCAGGCAAATATCCCATTTGGCCGCGCGTCTCACGGATCAGTTTGCCATTATCACGGGTTTCTGTCTGTGCCAGCATTTCGCGGTTTTCTTCGATAAGTCCAGCCAGCCTCTCAAGCAAGCGCCCACGTTGAGTTGCGGTGGTACCTTGCCATTCCTTGCTCAAAAATGCCTTGTGCGCACTCTCGACTGCATGATTTACGTCATCCGCATCGGCATCCGGAAATGAACACCAGGGCTTCGTGGTTGCCGGATTAATACTATTGAAGCGGCGACCGCTTCCAGCTTCAACCCATTGACCATTGATATACATGTTGAAAGGATGTGGTGTTGTCGTTGTCATTGGAATTACACCTCATTCGATGGAAACAGAATCACAGGCTAGCGTGCATACTTTGCAAGGAAGTTGTGAAGTACTGTCGTTACGGTATCTGCATTTTCCATGATCAGCATGTGCTTCATGCCCGACAGGATTTTGCAGTGTGCATTGGGCAATGCATCTGCAAGTGCATGAGCCATGTGGGGGGTTGATCCGACATCATCACCGCCTGTCACGACCAGAACCGGGGCCACTATCCGGTCAAGTTGATCGCGCCCCACATTATCTCCCTGAGCAAAAAGAGAATAACTGATCAGATAACTCACAGGGTCATTATTGAGCACCATATGCCTGATACGTGTGATCACTTCAG
>Ga0157360_1000177_pt1 | contig 29525 bp, 30 predicted proteins | sample AttlaeALBM1_FD_111483 | JGI IMG/M metagenome (GOLD analysis project Ga0157360, IMG submission 111483) | Fungus gardens microbial communities from leaf cutter ant in Ribeirão Preto, State of São Paulo, Brazil - Atta laevigata ALBM1 | ecosystem: Host-associated > Fungi > Mycelium > Unclassified ...
AGGACATAGTAGGTTGAGCCGCCCAGCATCGCGAGGTCACCGCCCGCGATAACGAAGAACAGGCCCACGAGAAGGATGACGACCCCCAGAAGCAGCGTCAGCCACTCCGTAAGAGTCCTGTTGCCTTGAATATTTGGCATAACCGAATGCCTCCCAAACTGAATACTGGGGACGGTAAATCCATATTCAGTCCAGGTCCATAAAACTTCGTTTTGAAATGCCTTAACAAAGCCGTGTTCAAGGTAACAAAAATTTGTTCGGAACTATTTCTGGAGAGAATGTCTATTCTGTTTAGCCAGCTGGGATTGTGACGACCGCGCCACCAGTATGATTGGTCGCTGCCAGAGCGCTTAATACCTGCACCATTGTAAAAGCTAGCTTGCTCTGGAAATCTTTTTCATCAATCCAGAACCACATGTCATTGTATTCGACGGCCGCATACCGCCGTTCAGGAACTTTATGGCTTGAGTGAATGACTACTTCAGGACGGTTTTCAATACCAACCTGACTAATGGTAGGAGGCGTACGCCCCGCTTTAATATCCTCTTCCGGAACCTCGACCTCATAAGCAAGCTGGGTCAGCATAGCGAGCATCGAGCGCGTCAGAATAGCAATCTGACCCGTGTGTTTTGGATAAGGGCCATAAACAATTTCCGCTTCTTCGACATGTGGATCGAGATGCAGAAGGCGTCGGACTTCCGCTTGAATAGCGAGCAAATTACTGTCCGACGTTGAGGACAGCACAAGATAGGAATGTTCCTGCTTACTCGCAGGGTCAGCTTTAGAACCCTTTTTCTTGCCCGAATCATCCGAAGAAGGCGGCGGTGCGTCCGTCGTAATACGAATGGTCATTGCTCCGGCAATCTGAAGCTGCCGAAGATCATGCAGGAGCAAATAAAATCGGACGGACCCGCCCCCCGCCCCGATACCCCGCACATTCGACAGTCCGTCGATGGACTGAGCCGTCAGGCGCAGAAGCGTATCGATAGGCAGCCCACCGAGGCTGAGTGGCATGATCACTGTGGGAGAAATCGGTCGAACGACATTTTCAGCATATTGCTCACCTGTCACCGGCTGATAGGTGAAGGTTGGACTTTCCCCTGCCGTCATGGTGCCAGTACCAAAAAGGTAATTGCCGACCGCTGTGGCGGGATAGGCATAGAACCCACCACTCACGCTTTTGGAGACACTGTAACCCGCAATGACCTGCGTTGTATCAAGGAATGTCGGCGGATCGGCGTAACGTAACCGGACGATATTCAGAAGCATCTCGTGCTTCTGCGACTCACCGAGCGCACGCGAGTATTCCAGTTCATCCCGCTGGAGCCTGGATGGCCCTATCGGTCCGCAGGCGGAAAGACAGGTGAGTGCAGCCAGTATCGCGGCTCGGGAGGTCAGATGAATTTGCATGACTGCAAGCAAACTGAACCATTCCGCGCGTCAGCGGAAGCCACATCCGTACACCTCGTGCCACGGACGCGGATTTTTCATGAAAGATGTTGCTCTCAAGGCCTTGAAACACTTTGCAGCCCTGCCTAGATTTGAACACGGAAACACGAGCCTGTGAGGGTTCGGATTTGACGTCACAAGGGTTTGCCCCGGTGCCTGACAGGGCCGAGGTAAACCGCTGAAAGGACAGAGAGTACATGAGCAAAGTCATCGGTATTGACCTCGGCACGACCAACTCCTGCGTTGCAGTGCGTGAAGGCGACGAGACCCGCGTTATTGAAAACAGCGAAGGCGCACGTACGACGCCGTCCATGGTCGCATTCACCGAAAACGGTGAGCGTCTCGTCGGACAGGCCGCGAAGCGTCAGGCTGTTACAAACCCAACCAACACCCTGTATGCTGTCAAGCGTCTGATCGGCCGTCGTTACGACGACCCGACCGTCGCCAAGGACAAGGGCATGGTCCCTTACGAGATCGTCAAGGGCGACAACGGCGATGCATGGGTTCGCGCTCGCGGCGAAAACTACGCCCCGTCCCAGATTTCCGCATTCGTTCTCGGCAAGATGAAGGAAACGGCTGAGGCTTACCTCGGCGAGACGGTCACCCAGGCTGTCATCACGGTTCCGGCCTACTTCAACGATGCACAGCGTCAGGCAACGCGTGATGCCGGCAAGATTGCTGGCCTCGAAGTCCTGCGTATCATCAACGAGCCGACCGCTGCTGCACTGGCTTACGGCCTTGGCAAGCGCGATTCCGGCACGGTGGCCGTGTATGACCTTGGTGGTGGTACGTTCGACGTCTCCATCCTTGAGATCTCTGATGGCGTGATCGAAGTGAAGTCCACGAACGGTGACACGTTCCTGGGCGGTGAAGACTTCGACAATCGCATCATCGATTTCCTGGCTGACGAGTTCAAGAAGGATCAGGGCATTGACCTGCGTGGTGACAAGCTCGCCCTGCAGCGCCTGAAGGAAGCCGCTGAGAAGGCCAAGATCGAGCTTTCTTCTTCCAAGGAAACCGAGATCAACCTGCCGTTCATCACGGCTGATGCGTCCGGCCCGAAGCACCTTGTCGTCAAGCTGTCCCGCGCAAAGCTGGAAAGCCTGGTTGATGATCTGGTTCAGCGTACGCTTGGCCCATGCCGTTCGGCCATCAAGGATGCTGGCGTGTCCACGAGCGAGATCGACGAAGTCATTCTCGTTGGCGGTATGACCCGTATGCCGAAGGTCATTGAGACGGTTAAGGAATTCTTCGGTAAGGATCCGGCTCGCAACGTCAACCCTGACGAAGTGGTCGCTATCGGTGCAGCCGTTCAGGGCGCTGTCCTGAAGGGTGACGTGAAGGACGTTCTGCTCCTCGACGTGACGCCGCTGTCGCTGGGTATCGAAACGCTGGGGGGCGTGTTCACCCGTCTGATCGACCGCAACACGACGATCCCGACCAAGAAGAGCCAGACCTTCTCCACGGCTGAAGACAACCAGAACGCCGTGACCATCAAGGTCTATCAGGGCGAACGTGAGATGGCAGCCGATAACAAGCTGCTTGGCAACTTCGACCTGCAGGGCATTGCTCCGGCACCGCGTGGCGTTCCGCAGATCGAAGTCACGTTCGACATCGATGCCAACGGTATCGTCAACGTGTCCGCAAAGGACAAGGCGACGAACAAGGAACAGCAGATCAAGATCCAGGCTTCTGGCGGTCTGTCCGATGGTGACATCGATCGTATGGTCAAGGAAGCTGAAGCCAACGCTTCTGCCGACAAGGCCAAGCGTGAACTGGTTGAGCTGCGCAACAGCACCGAGAGCATGATCCACCAGACTGAGAAGTCTCTCACGGAAGGTGGCGACAAGGTTCCGGCGGCGGACAAGACCGAAGCTGAAGCTGCAATCGCAGCAGCTCGTGAAGCTCTGGGCGGCGACAATGCTGAAACGCTGAAGAGCGCCAGCGAGCGTCTGACGCAGGTTGCCATGAAGGTCGGTCAGGCCATGTATCAGGCAGAACAGGCCCAGCAGGGCGGTGAAGCTGCCGGTGCAGAAGCCAAGGACGAAAACGTTGTTGACGCCGACTTCGAAGACGTCGACGACAGCAAGAAGCACTGATCGGGTGACTTCCCCAGGTGGGGCTTCCCGCCCCACCTGACCTGTTTTCCGAAGGGCGCCCGTTCCCGCAAGGGGGTGGGCGCCGTTCTTGTTTCCGGCCCTCAGACAAGGACCGATCATGGCCACGAAGATCGACTATTACGAAAGCCTCGAAGTTTCGCGCACGGCGTCTGGGGATGAGCTGAAGAAAGCTTTCCGCAAGCAGGCCATGCGCTATCATCCGGATCGTAATCCGGGAGACGAAACAGCCGAGCTGAAATTCAAGGAAATCAACGAAGCCTACGAAGTCCTGAAGGACGATCAGAAGCGCGCAGCCTATGACCAGTACGGTCATGCCGCCTTTGATGGTGGTATGGGCGGAATGGGTGGCGGCGGCGGTTTCGGCGGCTTTGGTGCTGGCGGCCTGGGTGACATCCTCGATCAGATGTTCGGCGACATGATGGGCGGCCGCCGTGGCGGTGGACGTCGCACCGGCGCTGACGTTCAGGTTCAGGTCGAGATCAGTCTGACCGAAGCCTTCTCCGGCGTGACCAAGGATGTTGAAGTCCGGACGCGTGTTGCGTGCGAGTCCTGCGATGGGTCAGGCTCCGCCGACGCGGGCGGGGGCAGCACCACCTGTGCGACATGTCATGGTGCGGGCAAGGTTCGGGCTCAGCAGGGATTCTTCCTTGTGGAACGCCCCTGCCCGACCTGTAACGGCTCTGGCCGCACAGTCCGCAATCCGTGCAAGTCCTGCCAGGGTTCCGGCACGCAGGCCAAGACCGAGACACTCAAGATCGAGATCCCGGCGGGCGTCGAAGACGGCACGCGTATCCGCATGGCCGGCCGCGGCGAGGCCGGTGGCGAAGGCGTACAGCCCGGCGATCTGTATGTGCATGTCGCGGTTCTGTCGCATGACATCTTCCAGCGTGATGGCGCCAATATCTACTGCCGCGTTCCGCTGCGCATGACCCAGGCTGCACTTGGGACGGAAGTGGAAGTGCCCGTCATTGATGGCAGCCGCAGCCGTGTCCGCATCCCGGCTGGAACGCAAACGGGCGAAACCTTCCGCCTTCGCGGCAAGGGCTTCTCTGTGCTGCGTTCCTCGGCCCGTGGTGACATGTATATTCAGGTTTCGGTGGAAACACCTCACCATCTAACCAAACGCCAGCGTGAACTTCTTGAAGAATTCGAGAAGGAAGCAGGAGACGATCACACCAAAGCCAGCCCCGAAAACAGCGGATTCTTTGCCAAGGTCCGTGATTTCTTCGAAGGTCGCTAATGACGGAAAAACCCCTCCCGAAACGGAGGGGTTTTTTTTGACACAATTGCTAATGTCCTATCTTTTTTAAAGGGTCTTCTGCTTTCGCTGCCTTATAAAACACCCTTCTGAAAGAAGGATATTTACATTCTTCGTATTCCATACCTATTTTTCTCATTATAAGTGATTCTACAAAAGCATTACCTTTAATCCGACATACAATAGTAATTTCCACCACCTCAATAAATAGACATATATCATAATAAAAAATCAAACATGAACAAAGTATAATTGAAAAATGCACAAACCTTATTAACATTACCTCATCAGTTTCAAGTCTAATTATAGACTTAGGAAAAACCACATGAACGATAATTTTTTAGTTGGTGATTTGATCCGGGCGAAGCAATCTGTTGTTGATGCAGCAACCTCAGAAATTTCCAGAAATACGCTAGGGCCATATTTTCTTCAACGGCGACCTGCCCTTGTATTAGGTTTTTATAGTGTTGGTTCTGGCTCTCGAAGAATTGCTTGGATCGCATATAAACGAAAAAATGGGAAATGGTATGAGTATGGCTGGCCTGTAGATCTCAGCAAATACGATTTAGTTTCCAGACCAGAGAAATCTTCAATTCTTAACCCATTTAAAACATGGGAAATACCTCCTGAACTGAAGCATATTACTCTAGTCCGATCAAAGAAGTGTTTTTATAGCTTTCAGTGGGCTACTGGGACATCAACAACTGACCCCAATACACCTTTGATGTATCAACCATTGCCCATGTCAAACATTGATCTCGGTGCGTATATTCGTCTTGCACTCTCTAAAGCCAGCGATCACACTTCTCAGAAAATAGACGGAAAACTGCCAGAAGATTATAGAAAACAAATTCTCCACCAAACAAATGAAAATGGAAAAATCATACGGGAAGAGCTTTGTAAAAAATACAAACTCGAATCTACCAAGCTATTTTCTTCTCGGTCAAAAATTCACATCTATCAATTATTTGATTGCTACCAGTTGCACCCTTGTGTTCAATACGGGGGGAGTGATACCTTCATTTCCATAAATGACAGCGATGAAAATTTGGGAATAGCGACATTACAAATGCTCAATAGGCCCTACATGGCTGAGAAAAAATATTGCGAGAAATATTCGTATTTTTCAAATATTATGCCTTATCTTGAACAGACCATTATCGATGCAGATTTTTAAGAAGAATTTTTTTCAAAAGAAATACTGAGTTGTAAGAAGTATGATTTGGAACAACTCAGTAATCTAGACCATGATTACCAGAAAAAAAATTCAGCCAAATTCCGGAGCTAGCCGCGCAAGGCTTTCTGACGTCAGGTCCGAAATAGCACTCGCACCCGTAAGGGTCATGGCAACGCGCAGTTCTTTTTCCATAATGTCGAGCAGGTTCTCCACGCCCTTCTGCCCACCGGCTGCAAGGGCATAGACAAAGGCACGGCCGAGCAGAACGGCATCTGCTCCCATTGCGACCATTCGAGCGATATCCAGCCCCGATCTAACACCGGAATCTACCAGAATCTTCAGTTCTCCCCTGACCGCATCCACTATTGGCGGAAGTGCGCGGGCACTAGACAGAACACCGTCCAACTGACGGCCACCATGGTTGGAGACAACGATCCCATCAGCGCCGAACCGGACCGCATCTTTGGCATCTTCGGGGTCGAGAATACCTTTGATGACCATGGGTCCGTCCCAGTAGTCGCGGATCCATTCCAGATCTTTCCAACTGATGGACGGATCGAAATTATTGGCGAGCCAGCCGATATAATCTTCGAGCTTGGTCGGATTACCCCGATAGCGGGAGATATTGCCCAGATCATGCGGCCTGCCACGCACGCCAACATCCCAGGCCCAGATGGGATGCGTCATACCCTGCACGTAACGCCGGATCGCTGCGTTCGGACCGGACATCCCTGAGTGCGCATCGCGATAACGGGCTCCCGGCGTTGGCATGTCTACAGTAAAGACCAGTGTGGTAATGCCAGCAGCCTTGGCGCGTTCCAGCGCGTTCTTCATAAAGCCGCGGTCTTTCAGCACGTAAAGCTGGAACCAGATGGGAACAGGACTGCGTGCCTGCACTTCTTCAATCGGGCAGACAGAGACGGTGGACAGGGTAAAGGGAATGCCTTTTCTTGCCGCCGCACGGGCAGCCTGAACCTCGCCCCTGCGCGCATACATGCCTGTCAGGCCAACAGGAGCCAGGGCCGCGGGAATATTGAGTTTGCGCCCGAACAGTTCTGTCCCTGTGTTGAGTGCTGAGACGTTTTTCAGAATGCGCTGACGCAGAGCGATATCGGCCAGATCCGAGATATTCCGGCGCATTGTCTGTTCTGCGTAAGATCCGCCATCAATGTATTGGAACAGAAAAGGAGGCAGGCGACGGCGGGCTGCTTCTCTGTAATCCGTTGCGGAAGAAATAATCATGAACGGCTCCACCATCATTGACTGCTCTTGATGACAGGCAGGCTGTGTGCCTATCCAATGCCAGCCAAGAGACGATCCTGCGCCCTGACACTAAGACGCAAAACGCCATCCGCACAGGGAGCACGAAAAATTTCAAAAGAGTTTTCAGGTATTCAGTTTGCGCAGCACCTGGGCACCGCGCTGAGAGCCCAGAACAGAAACAGACGCTGTATCAAGGATAATATTCTCCCCCAGATGAATATCATTGCTCATCCACATGCTGATGAAGCTACGCAAAATATGACCATGCGCAAACAGAGCAATTGTACCCTGCTGCGTCAGAAGACGATCAAGCAGGCCCCCAACCCTCGTTCGAACCTGTTCTGCATTCTCTCCGTTCTGGACATCGGATGTCCATAAGGACCAGCCGGGTTCAACCTTGAGAATATCAGCAGAGGTTCGCCCTTCATAAATGCCGTAGTCCCATTCCATGAGGTCAGGCTCTATCTGGACCTGAGCACCAAAGCCGGCCAGTTCGCAGGTTTCGCGGGCGCGTTGAAGAGGACTGCAAAATACCTGATCGAATGCCTGATCTGCGAGACGCAACTTCAGGCCGCGTGCCTGTTCCCGACCATTTTCTGTGAGGGGAATGTCCGTTCGGCCTGTGTGCTGGCCGCTGACGGTCCAGTCCGTTTCACCATGCCGGATGAGCCAGAGCGTGGGCGTGTTCATATCCCGGATCCTTCAGGCTTTTCGGAAAACGAAAAGAGGCCTGTACTGACGCAGGCCTCTGGACTGCTTCAGGCCTTGTTGACCGAAGCGTCGTAAATCCGGTCCACTACTTTGCTCAGGATCGCATTGAACTCCTGATCGGACTGGGACACGCGCAGATCGTCCACGAGCGCACGTGAGAAGCTGGCGATCATGCCGTGATTGGCCTTGAGCTTCTGGCAGGCCTGATCCAGCGGATAACCACCTGACAGGGCGACGACACGCTGCATCCGGGGGTGCTTCATCAGGTCTGCATACAGGTCTGCCTTTTCGGGGATCGTGACCTTCAGCATGATCGGATAATCACCGGGCAGCGCGTCCAGACCAAGGGCCAGTTCCTTGGCGAGAATGGCCTCAGCCTCTGCTTTCTCAGGACTTTTCACGAGGACCTCGGGCTCCATAATGGGAACCAGGCCATGCGACGCAACTTGAGCGGCAATATCGTACTGCTGCTGAACGATCGCCTTGATCGCTCCGGGATTGGCCAAACGGATCACTGACCGTTCCTTGGTTCCGTACACGCCCAGTTTAGCCGCACGCTCCAGAAGAGTATCCAGACCGGGAATGGGCTTCATCAACTGAGCGCCATCCTCTTCCTCTTCCAGACCTTTGTCGATCTTCAGGAACGGGACAATACCGCAGTTTTTCCAGAGATAGGTCGGAACAGGGACATCTCCGACCGTGCCATCCATGGTTTTCTCAAACAGGATTGCGGCCAGAACCTCATGACTCTGAAAAGCTGGAGACGTGATAATCCGGACCCGCATTTCGTGCATCAGTCGGAACATGTCTGCGTCATTGGAATAGGCATCGGGGCCAATGCCATATTGTGCGAGAGCTTTGGGCGTTGATCCGCCGCTTTGATCGAGGGCGGCAATAAAACCAGGTTTCTTTGAGACCTGCTCAGCCATTGTTGCATCAGGCATGAACGTCACATCCTTTTCTTCAGTCTGCTGACCAGAAGTAACGGCTGACCTTCGCGCGGGATGTCGAACTCTTCCAATCACATTGCACGGATTAGGGACATGACATGCATTCGTTCAGACGGACTGAAAGCGAAGTCAGTCTTTTTCAGAATCATCAGCCAAAGGCTGAATGAGTTCCGGGAACAACCGCGCCAGATCGGCAGGTTGCAAAAGGTCTGCAAGCGTATAGCGATCTAAAACTGTCAGAAATGCACCGAGCGCTTCACCCAGCACGCCGCGCAGATGACAGGATGGGGACAAAATACAGGAACGGTTTCCGGCAGATCGCCCTTCGCAATCCACCAGCATCATGTCGTCCTCAGTGAAGCGAACGACCTCTCCTATTCCGATTTCCTGCGCCGGCCGGCCCAGCGTCAGACCGCCACCACGGCCGCGGGTGGTTGTGATGAACTGTCCCTGCCCCAAACGGTGCACGACCTTCACGAGATGGTTCTCTGAAATCCCGTAAGCTTGCGCAATGTCACGGATGGAAACACGCACGGAAGGGCGACCGCCCAGATAAAGCAGGGTCCGCAGTGCATAGTCAGTGTGAAGGGTCAGCCGCATACGAGTCCTCTGGCAGATTGACGGGGCGAAGTCACGCGCTTAAAGATGTATTTATTATACACCTTTAAGAAGACCCATCATGTCCTCTTCAGACCGCAGCCTTACTCCAGACGTCATCGCCATCATCAAGGCGACGATCCCGGCACTGGAAGCGCACGGACTCGACATCACGACAGAGATGTATCGTCGTCTGCTGGCAGACCCTGCCATTGCGGAAATGTTTGACCCGACCCATCAGTCCAAGGGAACGCAGCCACGCGCTCTGGCGATGGCTGTTCTGGCGTATGCAAAGAACATAGATAATCTCGGCGTTCTGGGGGGAGCGGTAGAACGTATTGCCCAGAAGCATGTCAGTCTGGAAATCCTGCCCGAACATTATCCCCATGTCGCAACGGCGCTTATTGGCGCCATTCAGCATGTTCTGGGCGGTGCCGCGACCCCGGCGATTCTGGATGCCTGGGGCCGGGCATACTGGGCTCTGGCCGATATTCTAATCGGTCGCGAGCATCAGCTTTACGATACGAGCGCTCAAGCTGATGGGGGATGGACGGGGTGGCGCTCTTTCACGATCGCTCAGGCCCATCAGGAATGTGAGAGCGTGACAACGCTCGAACTCAAGCCTGTAGATGGCAAGAGCGTTATTCGGGCTGTTCCCGGCCAGTATCTGGGCGTGGATCTGGATATCCCGGACTATGGCCAGACGCGGCGCAATTACAGCATCACGTCAAAGCCGGGTCACGACGGTTACACTATCAGTGTTCGGCATGTGCCAAACGGTGTCGTCTCAACGTGGCTCAACAGCGCAGACAGTGTAGGGCATGAGATCCGCCTGTCACCCCCCGCTGGCGGGTTCGTCCTACCCGAAAAGATTGAAACGCCTGTCACGTTCATCTGCGCTGGAATCGGGATCACACCCATGATCGGCATGATCGAATCCCTGGCGGGAAAGACAGATGCAACACCGGTCAGCGTTATTCAGATCGCGCATTCTGCGGAGGCAGCACCTTTTTCCAAGAAACTGCGTGAGCTTGCAGACACTTCAGGAAACATCAGCCTGCACACGCGTCTGACGTCCGTAGACGGCCGGCCGGATGCACACTGGATTACATCTCATATTCCAGAGAACGCAGCCTGTTATCTCTGTGGTCCGACCAGCTTCATGCGCGAGATGGTTCAGTCTCTTCCAATAGCCGGTGTTCCAGTCGAGCGTCTGCGTTACGAGACGTTCGGACCGGACACCGGCGTCACGGATTAAGCCTTAAAGAGCGGCGATGGCGCTCTCAGCTTCCGCAAGAATGCGAGGGCGATCATTGCCACCATTTGTAGCAAGGCCTTCAGCCTCGATGACCTTGATATCCGTAATCCCAAGGAAACCAAGAACCGCCTTGATGTAAGTCACCTGATGCTCGAAAACGGCCTGCGGCGTCCCTTCCGAGTAGATGCCACCACGTGCACCAGCGATCACGACCGTCTTGCCTCCGGCAAGGCCTTCAATGCCATTTGCACCATAGCGGAAGGTCTGACCCGCGATCGCAATACGATCAATCCAGGCCTTGAGCTGGCTGGGAATGCCAAAGTTGTACATAGGTACGCCAAGCACGAGGACGTCAGCCGCCTTAAAATCAGCCAGAGCTTTTGCCCCTGCCACAAGCACGGGGTTGGACGCTGCGTCGCCTGTCAGTTCCTTCCCCAGAAAGGACAGCGATTCGCCGTCCAGATGCGGAAGTGGATCAGCGCCCAGATCAAGGGACGTCACTTCCAGATCTGGATGTTTCTGGCGATAGCGATCGACAATGGCGACGCTGAGCTGACGGGTGGCGGAAAAACCGCCGAGAATGCTGGAGTCGATATGAAGCAGTTTCATCTTTTCTCTTCCGGTTCCTGATCGTAACCAGCACAAGATAAGAAACCTTTCTCATACCTCCGCAAGACGGCACATTCAGGGATCATAGGCACATGGATGTTAGTACCCTTCCCCCTCCTGTAACTCATGAGAGCGATACATGCGCCGTTGTCCGCGCCATTCTGGCGCGCGTGGGAGACAAATGGAGCATCCTGATCGTTCGGATGCTGGGTGATGGCTCCATGCGTTTCAGCGAACTCCGTCGATCCATTGAGGGAATTTCCCAACGCATGCTGACCTTGACGCTGCGGAATCTGGAACGCGACGGGCTGGTGGAACGCACCGTTACCCCCACCACGCCACCCCGCGTGGATTATGAACTGACGGATCTCGGGCGATCTCTGCAAAGCATTACTGAAGCCTTTGGCCGATGGGCCGTCACGCATCGGGATCAGATCGAAAACGCGCGCATCCGTTTTGACGCGCGCCAATAATCCCCTAGGTTGCAGCCAATAGTTTCTGACGGTCAGGCACAGATTATGACGACTTTTCCCCGCATCGGTATTGCTGGCATTACAGGCCGACTAGGCTCTCTCTGTGCTGAAGAAGTGGGTGTCTCTCTTGCAGGTGGTCTTTCCCGACATTCCGATGAAAACCGCAACATCACGACCAATCCGACCGATCTCGCCAAGATCTGCGACGTCGTGATCGACGTCAGTCACGCTTCGACCGTGCAAGCCCATGCCAAAGCTTTTGCTGCAGCAGGATGCCCCTGGGTTCTTGGAACGACAGGTCTAAATTCGGAAGATCAGGCTGCGGTCGACGAGGCCGCAAAGCATATCCCGGTTCTTCAGGCTGCCAATTTCTCTCCAGCCCTCACGCTCTTTCTGGAACTTGCAAAACAGCTTGGCGCAGGTCTTCCGGGCTACGACGCGGAAATCGTGGAAGTTCATCATCGCCAGAAAGTTGATGCTCCGTCTGGCACAGCCCTTGCGATTGGGCGAGCTGTCGCGGAAGGACGAAACGTAGCCCTTGAGGATGTCATGCGCCTCAATCAGAATGGCGCTCGCCCAGCTGGCGCCATTGGCTTTGCTTCCCTGCGCGGCGGCCAGATCGTAGGGGAACACGACCTGATGTTCATGGCAGCAGACGAACAGATTACCCTGTCTCACCGCGCCCTCGACCGCAGAGTCTTTGCCAGAGGTGCCGTCATGGCAGCCAAGTGGCTCGCGCAGCAGCCACCGGGTTTGTACGGCATGGCAGACGTGCTTTGCGGGACGGTTTGATCATCCGGCGAAGATCAGGCTTTCAGCCGCCGGAAATTTCCAGATTCACACCTGTCATGAAGCTGGAATCGTCTCCGAGAAGGAAAGCCACGACACCCGGGATCTCACTGATATCTCCATAACGACGCATCGGGATGCTGCCGATCATCTGTTTGGAGACTTCTTCCGGGTTAGTTGAAAAATACTGCGTATTGGCCTTGGCCTGCAATTCAACCTGCCTGTCCCACATGAAGCCCGGCCCCATATAACCCGGGCTGATCGCATTAACGCGAATGTTGTAAGGTGCAAGGTCGAGAGCTGCCGTTTCGGTCAAGGCAATGATTGCGCCCTTGGATGCGCCATAAGCCGCCATGTTTGGTGGCCCTTTGACGCCTGCCATGCTGGCCGTATTCACGATCCGTCCATAGCCGTTTTCAATCATGTGCCGGGAAACTGCTTTCAGAACATGAAAAGCACCCGTGACGTTGATATTCAGAACACGGGGGAAATCTTCTGCTGGGTAATCCTGAATCGGCGCAAAAGCGCCCTGATATCCGGCATTGTTGAAGAGAAAATCGATTTTCCCAAAATCTTCAACAACCTGACTAACGACATCATTGACCGAAGCTTCAGACGTCACGTCACAGACATACGACTCTACCTTCACACCTTTCTCGCGGACAGCGGCCTGTGCTTTCGCCAACGCTTCCGGATTCATGTCCAGAAGAGCGATGTCCGTCCCCATTTCTGCGAGACGCAGCGCAGTTGCAAGACCGATATTGCCTCCCGCACCCGTTACAAGACAGGATTTACCGCTAAAGAAACTAACCACGTATGCCATTTGTACCTCATCGAGATGTGGCGCTTTCGCACTCCCCATACATACCGGCATACTGTCTGACCGTCTGCACCTTATTTCCACTATTATTTACCGTGAAAATATGTCTGATTTTACGTATTTTATACAATTACTTATGCAGATATCGCGCAGAAAAAATAACCAACCATTCCCTAGGCACTTGACCCCTGCGTGCAATTCCGCCAAGCCGTGCCTTCCTGAATGCTGCAGTCCGTCCGTCATGGCGTCTGCGGCCCTTTTCACCACTCATTCCCTGCGAGGTCCCTGAGTGCGCAATCACGGCGATTTCCTGTTCACCTCTGAATCCGTTTCCGAGGGCCATCCCGACAAGGTGGCAGACCGTATCTCCGACACCGTCCTGGACGCTTATCTTGAAGCCGATCCGGAAGCCCGCGTTGCCTGTGAAACGCTGGTCACGACGAACCGTGTCATCCTGGCCGGTGAAGTCCGTGGCCCGAAGGCTGTCGAAGACACGCTGATCGACCGCGCACGCGAGGCCATCAAGGACATTGGCTACGACCAGGAAGGTTTCTCCTGGAAGAATGCCGAGATCACGTCTTACCTGCACGCACAGTCCGCTGACATCGCCCAGGGCGTGGACAGCGGCGCTGACAAGGACGAAGGCGCTGGCGATCAGGGCATCATGTTCGGCTTTGCCACGCGCGAAACCGAAAACCTGATGCCGGCTCCGCTGTTCTACGCCCAGACAATCCTTGAGCGTATCCGTGACTACCGCAAGAACGGTGACGCCCGCGGCGCCGGCCTTCTTCCGGACGCGAAGAGCCAGGTCACGCTGCGTTATGTCGACGGCAAGCCGGTTGGCGTAACGTCTGTCGTGATTTCCACGCAGCACGCTGAAGGCATGAGCCAGAACACGATCCGCGAAACACTTCGTGGCGTCGTCAATGACGTTCTGCCAAATGGCTGGAGCTGCCCGGAAGACGAGTTCTATGTGAACCCGACCGGCAACTTCGTCATCGGTGGTCCGGATGGTGATGCCGGTCTGACAGGCCGTAAGATCATCGTGGACACATACGGCGGTGCAGCTCCTCATGGTGGTGGCGCATTCTCCGGCAAGGACCCCACGAAGGTTGACCGTTCGGCTGCTTATGCTGCGCGTTATCTTGCCAAGAACGTCGTTGCCGCTGGTCTCGCAGATCGCTGCACGATCCAGCTCAGCTATGCCATCGGCGTCTCCAAGCCGCTGTCGGTCTATGTTGATCTCGACGAGACGGGCAAGGACATTGACGAAGCACGCCTCGGCCTGCTCCTCAACGACGTTGTGGATCTGTCCCCGCGCGGCATCCGCAAGCATCTGCGCCTGAACCGCCCGATCTATGTTCCGACGTCCGCTTACGGTCACTTCGGTCGAGTGGCGAACGCCGCTTTGGACAATTTCACCTGGGAACAGACGGATCTGGTTGATACCCTCCGTAACGCACTGAACAGGTAAGACCCTGACACAGTCTCTCAAACCCCAGCCGGAGCGGCTTTATGGCCGCCAGCGCGGCCATCCGCTCCGGGCAAGGCAGCAGCATCTTCTTGAAAAGACGCTGCCGCGCTTCATTTTTGCGTCCGCAGGGAACCCGACCGCCGGGTTTTCCTCGCCAGTCTCGCGCGTCTTTCTTGAAATCGGATTTGGCGGCGGCGAACACGCTGCTGCCCAGTCTGAAATGAACCCGGATGTCGGGTACATTGCCTCAGAGGTTTTCGAGAACGGCCTGTGCTCCCTGATGTCGCGCCTCGTGCCAGACGGTGAGGAAGACACAGCAGCACCACCCGAGCATTTCCGGATCTGGCCAGAAGACGCACGTCTTCTGCTCAAGGATATGCCTGATGGCTGCCTGGACCGCGCCTATCTGATGTTTCCGGACCCATGGCCCAAGTCACGCCATGCAAAGCGTCGCTTTGTGCATCCGGAAAACCTTCGGGAGCTTCATCGCGTTCTCAAGCCAGGTGCCATCTGGCGCGTGGCAAGCGATCACCCTGTCTATCAGGACTGGGTGATCGAAGTGATGGGCAAGCAGGATCTGTTTGATGCTCCCCCTCCGGAGACGGAACGTCCCGAAGGATGGTCTCCAACCCGATATGAGGCAAAAGCCTTCCGGGAAGGCAGACAGCCCTTCTACTGGACCTTTACCCGGCGCCCTTGAGGCGCCGTCCCTTTATCTGACTACAGTGAGTTCCTGACATCATGACCCAGATCGAACGCGAAGAAATGGAATTCGATGTCGTGGTGGTCGGTGGTGGCCCCGCCGGTCTGTCCGCGGCGATCCGCCTCCGACAGATTGCGCCGGATGCGTCAGTCTGCCTTATCGAAAAGGGTAGCGAAATCGGTGCGCACATCGTCTCGGGTGCCGTTATCGAGCCGCGTTCGCTTGAGGAACTCCTGCCAGACTGGCGCTCTCTTGGAGCGCCGCTGAATACGGAAGTCACGGAAGAACGCATGCTTTTCCTGACGGAAAAGCGCGCCATTCAGATTCCGTATCTGGACCGCGTCATGCCCCATATGGCGAACCACGGAAATTATGTGGTGTCCCTCGGTGAAGTGTGTCGCTGGCTAGGTGAACAGGCCGAAGCTCTTGGGGTCGAGATCTATCCCGGCTTTGCAGGCGCCGAACTGTTCATTGAAAACAATCGCGTTGCTGGCGTCATTACGGGCGACATGGGCATTGAGCGTGACGGCACGCACGGTCCCAACTTCACGCCTGGTATGATCCTCCGTGCCAACCAGACAATCCTGACTGAAGGGGCACGCGGCTCCCTAAGCGCCCACGCCATGAAGCGTTTCGGTCTACGTAAGGGTGTCGATACCCAGACTTACGGCCTTGGCATCAAGGAAGTCTGGGAGATCCCCAAGGAGAAGCATCGCCCCGGACTCGTGCAGCACAGTTTTGGCTGGCCTCTGGATGACCACACCTATGGTGGCGCATGGCTCTATCATTTCGGGGAAAATCTGGTCAGCTATGGCTTTGTGACCGGTCTGGACTACAGCAACACTTACCTCTCCCCCTTTGAGGAAATGCAGCGCACGAAGCTGCACCCGGCATTCCGAGAACATTTTGAAGGTGGAAAGCGTCTGATCTACGGTGCCCGCGCGCTCTCGGAAGGTGGCCTTCAATCCATTCCTCGCCTGACATTCCCCGGTGGTGTTCTGGCTGGTGACTCGGCAGGCTTCCTGAACGTTCCCAAGATCAAGGGAACGCACACAGCCATGAAGTCCGGCATGCTGGCTGCCGAAGCTGTCGCCGAAGCGCTCCAGACCGAGCGCACGGAAGCCTCAAGCCTGACAGAACGCATCCGCAATTCCTGGCTCTGGTCCGAATTGCGCGATGTCCGCAATATCCGTCCGGCTTTTGCCAAATGGGGCATGAAGGCTGGCGCGCTTTACGCTGGCATCGACAGCATGATCCTGCGTGGCCGCGCCCCTTGGACGCTCCATCACCCGCATGCCGACAATGAGACATTACGGCCAGCCGCGATGTGCGAACAGATCGGCTATCCGAAACCAGACAATGTCCTAACCTTCGATCGCGTCAGCTCGGTTTTCCTCAGCGCCACCAACCACGAAGAAAACCAGCCTGCCCATCTGAAGCTACGGAATAAGGCCATCTGGCGCACCGTCAATCATGACGTCTTTGATTCGCCGGAAAGCCGCTACTGCCCGGCAGGCGTCTACGAGCAGGAAAAAAGCGCGGAAAATGAGTGGTCTCTGCGCATCAATGCGCAGAACTGCGTCCATTGCAAAACCTGCGATATTAAGGACCCGACGCAGAATATCGAATGGTGCACGCCAGAAGGCAGTGGCGGCCCGAACTACCCTGTCGGGATGTAATTCTTCCAAGCAAACAGGCGGCTTTCTGACCGGAATGTGACTTTCTGATCCATTTCCGCTACGATGTCGCCCGTTTTTCCAGCGGCGTCAGCAGCGAAAGATCACGATGAAAATTCTGGTCCCAGTCAAAAGGGTGGTCGATTACAACGTCAAGGTGCGTGTAGCGGCCGATGGTAGTGGTGTCGAAACGCAGGGCCTAAAAATGTCCCTGAATCCGTTCGATGAAATTGCGGTGGAAGAAGCCATCCGCCTGCGCGAAAAAGGCGTGGCAACTGAAGTGATCGTCGTGACCATTGGTGTCCAGGCGGCGCAGGACATTCTGCGTACCTCAATGGCCATGGGTGCAGACCGGGCCATTTTGGTCAAAACAGACGATACGCTTGAGCCGCGCGCCGTCGCCAATGCGCTGAAAGCCATTGTCGAACGTGAGCAGCCGGGTCTTGTCTGCATGGGCAAGCAGGCCATCGATGACGACATGAACGCAACCGGCCAGATCCTGGCAGCCAAACTTGGCTGGCCACAAGGCACGTTCGCCAGTGCGGTGACCGTTGCGGACGGCCGCATTGAAGTTTCTCGCGAAATCGACGGTGGTACGGAAGTTGTTTCTCTGGCACTTCCCGCCGTGGTGACAGCCGATCTGCGCCTCAACGAGCCGCGCTATGCGTCCCTCCCAAACATCATGAAGGCTCGTAAGAAGCCGCTTGAAACGCTTGAGGCTGCCGATCTCGGCGTTGATCTTGCCTCTCGCCTTACTGTCGTTTCTGTCGCAGAGCCGGCAGAACGCAAGGAAGGTATCAAGCTAGGCAATGCGGCCGAACTGGTCGAAAAGCTCAAGACAGAAGCGAAGGTGATCTGATGACCGCTCTTGATCTGCTCGAAGTCGAGAATGGCGAAGTCCGTCAGGCATCACGTTCAGCCCTGACAGCCGCCGCACGCTTTGGCGATGTAGACGCCATCGTTTTTGGTGAGGGCGCCAGCGCTGCCGCAGCCCTGCCTGGTGTCAAGCGGGTTCTGTCGGTGCCCGGTCTGGTCACGGATCTGGCCGAACCTGCCGCCGATCTACTGGCATCCATCGCAAAAGACTACAGCCATATCGTGGCCTCTGCCTCTGCCAGTGGAAAGAACATTCTGCCGCGTCTGGCAGGCCTGCTTGACGTTCAACCCATCCCGGATGTGGTCGAAATCAAGGATGTCGAAACGTTCGTTCGTCCGATCTACGCAGGCAATGCACTGGCAACCGTCCGGTCTTCAGATGCCATCAAGATTCTGACGGTTCGGGGTTCCAGCTTTGATCCCGCTCCAAAAGACGGCGGCTCCGCTCCGGTTGAAACACTGGGCGCACCCGCCAGCGAAAAATCCGTTTTCGTGAAGGTGGAACTTTCTGCCTCCGATCGCCCGGAACTTGAGGCAGCCCGCGTGGTCATCTCGGGCGGCAAGGGCATGAAGGATGCAGCGAACTTCAAGCTGCTCGAACCTATTGCCGACAAGCTAAATGCTGCCATCGGCGCATCCCGTGCAGCTGTGGATTCCGGTTTTGCTCCGAACGAAATGCAGGTCGGTCAGACCGGCAAGATCGTGGCTCCGGAACTTTACATCGCTGTTGGCCTGTCTGGCGCAATCCAGCATCTGGCCGGCATGAAAGACAGCCGCGTGATCGTGGCCATCAACACAGACCCAGAAGCCCCGATCTTCCGTGTCGCCGATTATGGTATCGTGGGCGACCTTTTTGAGGTCCTGCCCGCCCTCGAGCAGGCACTCTGAGCTTTCTCAGCAGGCGATCCATGACGGATTGCCTGCTTTTTTCCTGACCCAACGTGTCCAGAACTTAAGTTGCAGACGACCCTCCGTGTGACATCCTATTGCACGACGGAGACACCTAATGACCCTGCGACATACCTTCCAAAAAATTCTTCCCGCGTTTCTTCCGCTGCTCGGCGCATTCTTCATTCACAGCGCATTGGGCGCCGCCTATGTCGTGCCTTCGGCCTCAATGGAGCCAACACTCGAAATCGGGGATGAGATCGCCGCTATCATACCGTCTTACGGATGGGGAACAGCCAGTCTTCCTTTTGCAACGCGGATTTCTGTTCTTCCGCATCTCCGCATTTTCACCCGCCTGCCGCACCGGGGAGATGTGGTCGTTTTCCGAGCGCCTGCCAATCTGAATGAAACCTGGATTAAACGTGTCATCGGCCTGCCGGGAGACAGAATTGCCCTGTCCAACGGACATGTCTTTTTAAATGGGAAAGCCCTTCCCTGGCACAAAAAAGGCCCCGATCAGGCCGAACTCACCACAGGAAGGTTCGTACCTGCCAGACGGTATGAGGAAACACTCCCCGACGGTACGCACCATGACATCCTCAAACTGACAACAGCAGGAACGCTCGACACCGTTCCCGCCTTTAAAGTGCCCGCAGGCGAGCTCTTCGTCATGGGCGATAACCGCGATGACTCTGCAGACTCACGTGTGTCTGTCAAAGACGGCGGCGTCGGCCTCCTGCCCGTCTGGAACCTTCAGGGAAAAGCCGTCACGGTGCTGTTTTCATGGCACCACCTCAAAAGATTGCTGCTCTCCGTCTGATTTTCCGGCGCGCCCTCTTGCGCGTTTTGTAAATCCCCGGTAGGAGAAGCGCCGTCGGCACGGAGTGTAGCTCAGCCTGGTAGAGCACTGTGTTCGGGACGCAGGGGCCGGAGGTTCGAATCCTCTCACTCCGACCAGCCGATAAACAGATAATCAGAAAATCTGATCAGAGCAAAACTGGCAATGCTCTTCCGTGCACATTTCAAATACAGCTCCGACTTCATTCATTCTAATGTTCAGCGCTCTTTTATGCCCACAAAGGGATGAACCGGCTGATCGGCTTTGCACAGCTTCAAAGCATCCGGCTTTTGAAGATCCAGAATACGCGCAGCTAATGTCTGCCGGGATATCAGAATTTTCTCCCCTTCCTTGTCACGAATAGCGTCAGACTGGCCAAGCAAAGCGCCAGCATATTCAACCTCGCGCTGCATTTCTGCATCCGGCAACGCCGACAAAGGCACAAACTGCACAGGCAAGCTGAGCTGCTGTGTTGTTGAACGGCTGGCATCCGCCGTAATTCCCAAAACAGGGACACTTGTCAGAGCTGAAACAGAGAAAGAACCGGACTGGGTCAGACTGCCATTCAACTGTATCGCTACAGGTCCGGAAACAAGCGCAACAACAGGGTCTACATTCCGCTGCGCACATTGCAGCGCACGAACATTGGTATCAAAGCGGTTTGCCTGCTCTTCAGACCAGTCCTGCACATCTGAAGCACTCACAATGCCAGCTCTCGTCAGATCTTTCTGAACCCCACCCAACGCTGCATCGATTGAAGTCTGCGCACCATTGGTAAAGACACAACCCGATAGCAAAAGCCATACGGGCAAAACATAGAACAGCCTCATGCCGCACTCATTTCCGCAACGAGTGCATGAATATCTTCCGCCTTGGGGGACACACCGTTTACCGTCAGCCAATTCTGCCGACTCACCAGCCCATAGGCCTCATCACAGATCCGCAGCAATGTATCCCAAGGCATGAATGTCCGACTGCCCCATGTATTGAAAAATACACCCTCAGTCGTGTAACCCGTCAGTGCAATCGCATGGCCGCCCACATAGGCATGATCCTGAACGGCATTCCAGTCCCAGCTCGCACCCAATGGAAGATCTAGGAACCCACGAGGGACCTGTACTCCCGCAAGAACGCCCCCAAGGTAAGAAATGCCCCGCTTGATCCCATTGACGGAATGGGCATCAATAACCCCGTAGGCCGTCAGATAGTCCTTGGTCTGACCAGGCCGAACAAAGCCGTTTCTTTTCCAGTATCCCAACTGTTCAAGCAGAATAGTGCCATTATCGTTCTGACCCGTTAACGGATCAAATCCCGTAACTGCGCCATAATTCTGCAGAACCTGCTCGCTGGACAGAAGAACCAGCCCCTGAGCCGCCTTGGTCCAGGTGGCCGTGAGAGCTGCATGCGCAGCAAACGCGCAACAACCAAACCGGTCATTGCCCCACATCTGATAAGGCACCCCTTCAGACCAGTCCTGACTTTCCGGAACCTCTGGAACATGCGCCGCCAGAACAGGCGAAAACCGATAGGTCCGCGCATCATAACAGGGTGGCAGCTTGCCGAGCCTGCGTTCCATCATCAATCAACGCTCCAGAAAAATGAAAAGCCACCCCCACGCAGGGGATGGCTTTCGCAATGTCTCACTCCCAACTTTCAGGCAGAACGAATCCTGCCTTTATAAAAATCAGGCGCGAACGTCATAGGCCAGAGAGGCCGGCCAGGCAGCCTGCGCAAAAACCTGCGCATAGTCATGAACTTCCGTCAGGAACGTCCGATCACCATCCAGAACCAGCCGTACCGTCGGAGCAAGCGTGCCGCCAATACGATAGGTATCAGGGCTTTCAGCGTTCTGACCGGCCGCCGGAATCGTATCGATAAACGACTGAACATAGCCCTGCGCATCTACGAAATGCGAGTACGTCGAATATGGCTGCGAAGACGGGTTACCAAGTACCAGACCCGAGCTGTTCAGAGGCTTGTAGGGACCAAAAATCCCCTTCTCGGAGACGAAACCATACACACCATCAGGGCCCGTGCTTTTGCCCGTATAGGTGGAATGATGGCTGATGGTAAACAGATAGGTCAGACCATCCTTGAAGACGAAATGAGGACGCTCCGTCTGATCATTCACGCCCAGAGCCGTCACCAGAGCAGGCATCAGCTCCCAACGGGAATAATCGCCCTTGCGCCAGTTGGACACACAGCGGGACAGACCGATTGCGGCAGCACCATACTGCGCACCCGCATCCACCGCATAACCCGGCGGAACATGGCCCATCTCGTCAGAACCGACGACAAACTGCCCCCGCATCCCGGGAACATTGCCTTCAAACAGCGTTTAAAGCTCGCCGTCGCCCGGATTGATGAACGGCTGCGGATCGCGGAAATCGAAATACGCGTCTTCAGAGGCATTGGCGTAATGAACGCCATCAGCCTTGAACATTTCCGTACTGGCCGAGAAGCCCTCAAACCAGACACCCTTGTCATCAGCATGAATGGTGCCCGAACAGACAGCCGGAACAGAATTGCCGTCCGGTGCGCCAACGGACGTATAGAACATGTCCACCTTGTTCTCGGTGCCCTCACGCATCACCAGAGAACCAGACCACTCCCACGGACGCAGATCAGCAGACGTCTGAAACAGGCGACCACCCCACGTCCACTCAACACCATCGGCGCTGTACCAGTAGCCGATATAGGCGCGATCATTGCGGGAGTGCCATTCGTCATAAATCTTGGCATTGGTCTTGTCGATCTTGTCCACAGCCAGGGACCAGAGAACAAACCAGCCCTTATACGTAACCGTGCGCATATGCATGTCACGAAGGGCACCACTGTCCCAGATCATAACATCGTTGGACATAACCGGAAAATTGTAGTCGATTACCGGCATTGTCGTCGTCGGATCGTCAGTACGAACCTTCAGCGCATCGGCAATCGTCCACCGGGACGAGCGATAGTTCGGAAGCACGCGACGAACAGCCGTGTGCTGATCCAGAATTCGGCTGGAAATAGCATTCATATTTTCATGATCCGTATGAATAGTGTTTGAAAAATAACCCTGTCAGGCGCCTTGTTGCGGAGCCTTGCCAGGAGAAGGGCCCGTTGCTTCCGAAGCAGCGTCTGTTTTCACGCCCTCTCCGTCCTTCGAAACAACGACCTTTTTGCTGACCTGCCGTTCCAGACGGTTGGCAGCCCAGCTAATGTTCAGCCCCAGAAGGGCCACCAGACGGTAAATTCCGTTCAATCGTGATGTATTCTGTGGGGGAGGCAAAAAGACCGTAACCAGTTTGCATCCAATAATCAGCAAAGCCACCCAAAGCTCATATCGGGCCGGGATGTCAGCTAGCAGACCAGAAAGGTCGAAACCGGGAATATCCACACTCTGAAATCCTGCTTGGCGCATAAAAAAAGAGGCTGCATCCATCAGGATGAGCCTCTCGTAAAATCTTATTCTCAATATGAATTATCGAACCATCAGCTGAGTGACTTATGGCTCAATGCCATAGTTATATGAAAAACCCGGATGCAGTTCAAGCGTAAAATGTCAGACATAGAAGAGAAGAGTTGAAACCTTCCCTGCACGAACCTAATTTCGACACTTAGAAAGTCTCTTTTCCCTAGAGAGACACTTACGAGAGACCAAACCCACCATGACGATCCGCTTAACGCGATCCGCACTGGCTCTTGCAGCCCTTCTGACCGCCGCTCCTGCCGCCCTTGCCGAACCTGGCGGCTGCATCAAATACGGCGCCGCCGGAGCTGTCGGCGGCCATATCGCCAATCATCACGCCGTCGTCGGTGCTATGGGTGGTTGTGCCGCTGGCATGTATCGCCGTCATCTCTACCGCAAGGATCTCCGCGAAAAGGCAGCCCTTTGGGACAAGGAACACCCTGCAGATCCAAATGCCAGCTGGTGGCAGCGCCATCATGATGCCGCGTCCACCAAGCAGAAAGCAGAATGGTACGACGCCGAACATCCTGAGCCAGGTCCAAACACACCGGCGCCAGCTCCCCAGCCCAACCAACACTTCTGAAAACAGAAACGCCCGGCCTGAAGCCGGGCGTTTTCTTTTCCGAATGCTCTCAACAGCCTCTCAGGAAAACTGGAAACCCTTGAGCGCAGAACGGGATAGACCTTCCAGAAGGTCAATAGCTTCATCCGTATCGTTTAAACAGGGAATTAGGGCGAACTCTTCACCGCCGGCATGAATGAATTCCTCACGAAGCTCATTACCAATTTCGTCGAGTGTCTCAATGCAATCCGACATAAAGCCAGGCATAATTACTGCAATCTTGGTGATCCCCTGCTTGGGCAGCGCGGTAACATAAGGTGCCGTATAAGGCTGGATCCATTCCAGCGGCCCAAAGCGAGACTGGAATGTGAGCGGCATCTGCTCATCGCTGAATCCCAATGCTTTCCGCAAGGCCACAATCGTGCGCTGACACTCTTCCTGATAGGAATCGCCTTTTTCAACGCAGGTTTTCGGCAATCCATGAAAGGACGCAACAACAGCTTGAGGCTTGAAAGACAAACCTTCCAAAGTCTTACGAACAGACTGTTCCAACGCCCGGACAAACAGTGGGTGATCCGGAAAAGACGGCATCGTCAGCACAGCGGGTTGACGGCGTAATTTCATGAGTGCGCGGAAAAGATGATCGTTCGCTGTCGCAGTCGTCGTCGCTGAATACTGCGGATAAAGCGGAATGCTGATGATCCGGTCACACCCCTGGTCCATCAGGCTTTCAAGGCCCTGTGCAACAGATGGCTGCCCGTAACGCATTCCCCATTCAACTGGCACGCCGTCACCCTTGAGACGCAAAGCCAGCTTCTCAGCCTGTCGCTGGGTATAAACCCGCAACGGCGAAGCATTCTCTTCGCGATCCCAGATGCGTGCATAATTCGCACCACTGGCGAATGGACGTTTTGTAAGGATGATGCCCTGCAAAATGGGCTGCCAGATCAACGGCGGACTTTCAATCACGCGCCGATCAGAAAGAAACTCACTCAGGTAACGACGTACGGCAAAGTAGCCAGTATCGTCAGGCGTCCCGAGATTGAGGAGAAGAATGCCAGTCCGCCCATGAGGAGGAGAAGCTTTGCGTGGTTTTTTAAAGAAAAAGGCCATAGTGCCCTTCAGTGTGAAACAGGGCTAACAACGGCGAAAGAGGAAAAACGTATCGAGTATCGGGATACGCGTCCCTTTCGGGACGCTATCGTCGGCGCTTTACACGCGCATAGGAGAAGCTTGGTCGTTTAGCCTTTAGGGATGCGTTATAGACAATAACCGCCATGACAGCGCCGATTGATCCGATATACGGCATGAAAGTATTCATCAGAGCCATATTCGCCTCCTTGAACCCTCTGGGAAAGTTTTCCGTGGGCTCAATATTGAGAGTGGTCATATCGCCGCCGGGTTTCAAGAAAAAAATTCATATGCCCCGCAAAAACTTTACTACCACGCGCAATAATCTTTGTTTTTCATAAATTTAGCGCGCCAGGAATCGGCCTAAACCCCCTTAAGTACGCAACTTCCCGAACCTCTGCCCGTTAAAACAGGGACACATTTGATTGTTCGGAAGGACCAAGACAATGGCGAATCAAGATCCAGTCATTTACGTCATCGCTGACGGTGAAAAAGCCCGCTTTCTTCGGCTAGAAGGAAACCAGCTTCGCACCATTGAGAATTTTGACCTACATAAAGGCTCCGACGCAGCCAAAGACGTAGGGTCCATCAAAGCCGCTCACACAAATCCAAAAGAGCAACTCAAGACCCATTTTACGAAAGATCTGGCGACACATATCAATAAAGTCGCGCAGGATTCCAATATCGAGGGCATTTTCCTCGTTGCTCCGGCACAGGCACTGCACGATATCCGTGAGCATCTCGACAAGCCAACAACCAAAAAGCTGTTCAAGACCCTGACAAAGGACCTGACAAACACCAGCGATCATGACCTGCTCAGGCATCTTGACCGCCCAGAAACCGGCTGGCCTGAACTCGCCCCGGTCTAAATCAGGAAGCAGCCCGCGTCATGCTACGGCGCGGCCTGCCACGCAGGCCTGACGTGTTCCCGTGGTCTGAGGCCACGAGGAAGGCAACTGTCGAAGATAACGAACAGCCAGAAGCGCAAAACACTGCGCCTCCAACGCATCTCCATCCCATCCCAGAACGTCAACAGACGATACGTCTCCTAGGCGCGACCGCAATCGATCCATTAGTACCGGATTGTGTCGTCCTCCGCCCGCAACAAACCACTTGTCCGGCGTAACATCCATCGGCGTCCGAGCAATCGCCTCCACCGTAAATTCTAGCAGCGTGGCCGCTCCGTCTTCAGCGGAAAGCCCCCGCACAGCTTCCATAGCTGGCCCATGAAAGCTCAACCGGTCCAGGGATTTCGGCATGGGACGACTGAAATAAGAGCCATTCAGCAAACGCTCCAACACGTCCTGCTTCACTACCCCCCGACTGGCCAGCGCGCCATTCGTATCGCACGCCACTCCTGTATCACGTTCCGCCCAGTCATCCAGCAGAGCATTGCCTGGCCCCGTATCGCAGGCCGAGACCTGACGAGCACCGTCCTGCACCGGCCCCAGCAGCGTGACGTTCGCCACCCCCCCGATATTCAACACAGCCACAGACTTCTCTTCTCGGTCCAGAAGAGCGGCATGAAGGACGGGAACAAGCGGCGCTCCTTCTCCCCCATAGTCCAGATCCCTCGCCCGGAAATCATAGATAACGGGAATGCCACATTGCTCCTGCAACAAAGCACCATCGCCAATCTGCCAGCTTCGTCCCATGCCCGGCTGATGCAGAATAGTTTGCCCGTGGAAGCCAACGACGTCCGGTACAATCGTCGGCATCATCTGCCGAAGAGCGCTGACAGCCTCAACATGCCTGAGCGTTACTTCTCGTTCGACATCCTTCAGATCAGCCTCACTTCCAGAAAGTTCGACGGCGTGATCCAGAAGCAATCGCATCCGATCCCGTAACATCTGATCATACGGAAGCGTCAACGCTGGCCCATATTCTGCAATGCGTTCCCCATCCGTCAGAACAAGAGCCGCATCCACGCCATCGAGCGACGTCCCACTCATCAATCCAATGGCCCAGCGCAGATCGCCCGATCCCGTTTCAGGCATTACAGAGCAGCCAATACGGCATGCAGGTCACCCTTATAGCGCTGAAGAAGCGCTTCAACCTGCTCGGCCTCCACCCCATGCCGGATCAGAACAGCCCGTTTCACATTCCCACCAACCAAGGCAAGCGCTTCCCGTACCTCTTCGTCAGTCCCGCCGGAAAGTTCAGACACCATGCGCTCGGCACGCTTCTGCAGCTTGTCATTGCTGATCCGCATATCCACCATACGGCCGCGATACACATGCCCAAGCCGCGTCATCAGGGCTGTAGAGAACAGGTTCAGCACAACCTTCTGCGCCGTCCCTGCGGCCATCCGAGTCGATCCAGCCAGAACCTCCGCTCCTGTCGGAATAGAAATCCCGATTTCAGCGTCTCGAAGCAGACGCCCATCCGCATTGCCACTAACCCCGATCGTCAGCGCCCCTGCATCACGGCCTGCACGCACCATCGCGCAGGTGTAAGGCGTATTCCCGCTAGCAGCGACCCCAATCACCACATCATTCGCAGTAGGAACATGCTCGCTCAGGTCAAGACGTGCCTGATCCTCCCGATCCTCCGCCCCTTCAACGGCCTGCGTCCCGGCCCCCGCTCCACCCGCGAGCAACAAAACCAGACGCTCCGGCGCAAGCCCGAAAGTCGGCGTCAGTCCAACCCCGTCCTGAACCCCAATCCGACCGGACGTCCCTGCTCCCGCATAAATCAGACGACCACCCCGTTGAAGACGTGGCACAGCAGCTTCAACAGCCCGTTCAATCGATGGTAGCGCCTCCCCAACCCGATCCAACGCAGCCTTCTGTGATTCCAGAAGACGACCCAACAGAGCATCAAGGGGGAGAAGCTCAATCGTCTGGTTAACGTCCAGAACTGCTTCGGTACGTGGAACCGTCACAAATAACCCTCTTCATCGCGACATAAAAAATGCGCCAGAAGGTCTCCCCTCAGACGCATTCAACTTTAAAGAAGAAGCTTATTCCTTCACGGGAAGGAGCGCCCCATCCTTGAGAAGACCCTGCTCAACCAGGCTCTCCGCAATCTGCACCGCATTCAGTGCAGCACCCTTACGAAGATTGTCGGACACACACCAAAGGGCCAGACCATTCTCCACGGTCGGATCAATCCGCAGGCGCGACACATACGTCGCATCTTCCCCAACACACTCAATCGGCGTCACATAGCCACCATCCTCGCGTTCATCACGCAGGATCACGCCTGGAGCCTTGCGAAGCGCCTCACGGGCCTTCTTCAGATCGATAGGCTTCTCACACTCAATGCTGATCGCCTCGGAATGACCAATGAAGACAGGTACCCGCACGCAAGTCGCCAGAACCTGAATATCCGGATCGAGAATCTTGCGGGTCTCAACCGCCATCTTCCACTCTTCCTTGGTCGCACCATCGTCCATGAAGCGATCAATATGTGGAATGACGTTGAAGGCGATCTGCTTGGTAAACTGCGCAACCGTCGGCGGATCGTTCACGAACGTGCCCTTGGTCTGACCAAACAGTTCGTCCATGCCATCTTTGCCTGCACCAGACACCGCCTGATACGTCGAAACCACAATACGCTTGATCTTGAACAGATCATGTAGCGGCTTCAGCGCCACCACCATCTGCGCAGTGGAGCAGTTCGGGTTCGCTATGATGCCACGACGCGCCTTCTTCAGCGCTTTAGCATTCACTTCTGGCACAACCAACGGAATGCCCGGCTCCATACGGAAATGGGATGTATTGTCGATCACAACACAGCCCGCAGCCGCAGCCTTCGGCGCATACACCGCCGAAACCTCACCGCCCGGCGAGAAGAGCGCAATATCCCAGCCCTTGAAGTCAAACGTCTCAAGGTTCTGAACCTTGAGAACCTTCTTGTCCCCAAAGGAAATTTCTTTTCCGACTGAGCGTGGCGACGCTAGCGCCACAACCTCGTCCACAGGGAAATTCCGTTCCGCCAGAATGCGTAGCAGTTCGCGCCCCACCGCTCCCGTGGCGCCCGCAACCGCAACCCGATAACCCATGATCTTTTCCCGTTCCCTTTAAAATCAGCCTACGAAAGGCAGACGCTTGACCAGCGCCGAAAGACGATGTCGCCGCAGTTCGTACTGGGCCTTCTGACCCGTCGCCATATAATTGAGCTGGATGGCATACCGCGTCCCGACAAACTGCCGATGCCCATGCCAGGTCGTCGGCCCGTTCGGGAACACCAGAAGCGTCCCCTCCGCCGGCGTCACCTCAACATCATAGTCCTCAACATCGTCCGGACCATTCAGCAGGCGCAGACAGCCATCCCGTGACGCCCAATCCTCTCCCCGCGGATTCAGATACAGCAGGATCGTCACCAGCTTGGCATCAGAGTCCCGATGAATGCGACCGTCTTTTTCACGCGTCCGCCCACGCACCGTCAGCATCGTCGGCGCATCTGCCAGATCCAGACCAAATTTTTCCGCAATCAAGGCCTTGA
>Ga0157360_1000178_pt1 | contig 29345 bp, 23 predicted proteins | sample AttlaeALBM1_FD_111483 | JGI IMG/M metagenome (GOLD analysis project Ga0157360, IMG submission 111483) | Fungus gardens microbial communities from leaf cutter ant in Ribeirão Preto, State of São Paulo, Brazil - Atta laevigata ALBM1 | ecosystem: Host-associated > Fungi > Mycelium > Unclassified ...
AGAAAGGCTGGAAGAAAAAGGAGTTTCCTTTTTTATTTATTTTTAATTGAGTCTCATCAGTTTGTACTTTTAATATAACACTCAGAGAGCCCGAGAGGAAGGCAATAGAATCTTGACACCTGCTGCCATCTCAAGAGCTCGAGAGTCGTCTTATGGCACTTTTCTGAGTTCTAAGTAAAGTGGTTGGGTTGTTGAGGAGACTAGACCCTATACCCTACTTGGTCAAGAGACAAGACACAGCGGTCGCTCGGACAACCTTCTACGGAGTAGCAGGCTTGAAAAGCCTGGCTAATCATTGACTCAGATCGTATCACACCCATAAGGTTTGGTGTGGGGGTGTGGATGAGGGCTTGATTGAGTGTGGTAAGGCCCAGGAGTGGTTTACTGACTACTTTGATAGTGAGCTTGTTATAGTGTGTAAAGGTGGACACCTTAGGGACACCATGCGAGGAGAATCTAGATCAAGCTTACAATCTTTTCGAACAATTTTATCTTAATTATCATGCTAAGTTTCTATACTCTCTTTTTAATACCTTCATTCTTGATTTATCCCCACAAACTCTTTAGCATGCAATTGGGACCTGGTACCGCATCTCTAGCTTGTACCAGGCTAATAGTCACTTTTGCCCCCTTCAACGTATAACAAAACCCTGCCGGAGCTTACTAGTAGTTATAGTATAGTTTTAGACTTGATGGCGTCCTTTGGCTTGGTCATGGAGCATGACAAGTCAGAGATCTTTCACTTTTCTAGAGCGCATAACGACTCCAACCCTGAGCTGGATCTCTCAGCCATTGGCACTCCTAGTCTCAAACCCAAGACTTACTGGCGATACTTGGGCTTCTATTTTGATCGACGGCTCTCCTTCAAGGAACATGTTCGGTTCTACTCTACCAAGGCACTAACCACTGTCAAGGCAATGGGCATGCTTGGCAACTCCTCTTGAGGTCTGCTTCCCCTTCAAAAGCGACTTCTGTCCTGTGTTGTTCCTATTGCCACTTATGGCTTTTGACTCTGGTACTTTTCTGGAGCTCCTACTAAGGCACAGGTCTCTCTTCTGGCAACCATGCAACGCAAGACTGCTCTCTGGATTCTGGGTGCTTTTCACACTTCTCCAACTGGTGGAATTAAGGCTCTGGCAGGTCTCATTCCTATTCATCTCCATCTTAAGAAGCTAGCCAAGCACTCATGTCTTAGAGCTGCTACGCTTCCTTCTCAGCATGCACTACTCTCTCTTCTTAGTGCTCGTAACTCCAAGGGTGCTCATCCCCACCCACAGTCTCTTGCTCTTCTCACTGATGCACAGAGTGCTCGGTTGAGGAGCCCTCTTCTTGATACTGAAGCGTCACTTCTTAATCTTACAGAACGCTTTGATTCACTCCACCCTGAGATATGCCCAGGATGTAGGTTGTTGGACAACTTTCCTGACCATGTCTCTTTCCATCCCTGTGACCACACCAATGGACGTACTCGCAAACTCCAGTTCGACACCCTTGACCGACTTTGTCATGAGGCCTCCTCTGATCCATCAACACTTGTAGTCGCTACTGATGCAAGTGTCATTCCTCCCAGGAATATGCAGGCTGTCTCAGTTGCCCATTTCTGGAAACTAGGAGAACAGGTGTCGTCATCCAAGGCGCCTGCAGGACGAGCCATAGCTCTAGACGCAGAGTTGTTTGCTATTCGACTTGGTGTTATTAAGGCCACTTCCTTTGATGTCAAGCACATTGTTATCATCACTGACTCTCTTACTGCAGCTAGGAGAGCAGTCGACGCTTCTGTTCACTCAGGTCAGGCCCACTCTCTTGCCATTGTCTAAGCTAGAGACAGTAGGTGTCCTGGGGCCAGGACTGACCTCCTCCTCTTCACTTTCCTTCTCCTCAGAGGAAGAAGAGGGCTCAGGAGATGCTTTCCTAGAGTCCTCAGCAGCTGAGACACTCCTGGAGGAGCGTCTGACAGTGTGACGAGCACGAAAGCGTCCTCTGGGATGAACGTGTTTACCAGCCCTAGAGCTGGCACGAGAAATAAGGTTGAGTGAGTCTGAAGACTCACCAACACTAGTAGAAGTAGCCTAGGGGCCAGGGGGACGAGTATTGGTAGCATTATCATAACTTGGCAAAATGGCTAAGTCAATATTTATATTTCTTTTCTTTTTCTTTTCTTTTCTTTTAGATTATTACTAAGGGGGAGTGTGGAAAATATCACATGATAGTCACAGAGTCACAGCAAAAAAAATGGTCATGTCACACACATAGTCACAAGTCACGGTCACAGCATGTGACAGAGGAGTCAGCTGACAGGCATAAGGACTGTGGAAGACAAGGTGCATAGCCACGATAGTAATTGTATATATAGTGTAGCAAAATCTAACAGGGACTCTATCGAGTTCTCTTTGTTAATCGCTGAACAAAGAGTAGTTAGCTTTATTCCGGCTTGAAGTTTAGCTTTTTTACAAGCATAGGATTTATTTTGAATATTTGATTTAACCATGGTGGTAGTTAGAGAGAAAGAAGGCATGATATTCTTGCATTTATGTATCTCACAAGTCCCTATCTCCTTTATAAAAAGATTAGTTCAAAGTACTCAAGCTAAATATCCATTGTATTACAAGTTACCCAAGTGCTGATACAACTGATATATACAATATAAATGCCTTTCTAGTTTAATCTGAGTGAAGTAACTATATCCAGGGCTTGAATCCTAAAAAATTTTGCTCTTTAATGAAGTTTCTTATCTATGATGAATTCCCACTTTTAAAAGAAACAGTTTTATGGGTCTTTGATATTATGATGTCTATTTTGCAATATACTTTGATTTTAATAAGGAAATGGCTAGGTTTTAGAAAATCAAAGTGAGTTTCAAGTTTCAACTGATTTCAATTGCTTATAAGTCTACAGTCAAATCTCAAATTGACTATTTCAGAAGTTACAAACACAAAATTCTGAGTATGGCTATAAGCAAATTCTGGGCTGCTTAATAGCCTTTCTACTTAGGAAAAAAGAGAATTATACACTTCAATTCCCAGCTTCAATTGCCAACAAGATTCATCAATTCAAGAATATTTCTTTACTATCCTAGTTTCTACCAGCAGACATAGCTCATAAACAAAACCCATATGCTATGCAGCTTGTAGAGCTTCTGATTTCAATTTGAACTCGAAACTGGGACCCTTACCTATAAAATTCTGTTGGGGACCCAACTATTTTTTTTTTGATTTTATATTGTATTTAATTAGACAATAGCTTGGCTCAGCCCAAGAAAATCACCCCAATCATTGCAAAGATCATTTATATTATCTGTACAATTTTCTTATATCATGTCCATTTTAATGATAGGAATACCAATGTATAGAAGAGATTTGAAGAGGTCAAGAAATGGATTTTCAAGAATAATAACTCCATATTCCAGAGTCTTTATTGTTAGAACCTGGGCAGTGGTGACAACTGTGAGATCCTAGCAACTCAGTAACACTGTGAACAACTGTAAGTGACAGAGTACTAACTTCAAGTCCACAGGTAATTACACATCAAGTTAGGTGACCTACTACATAATCAATCACCAAGATATTACTAAGGGACTGTCTAGAGCACATTTGACATTTATTCCATCCAACATTATACCTCATCAATTGTTCTATTAGTAACTGCTCTTCCTTGCCTCTATTGGGTTGATAAGCACTATAATGAATTCAGATAAAAGGGGTCAAAAGAAATTACCATTTAGCAATTTAAAAAATTCTGTCAAGACTTAATGTAATATGTTTATGATATATTTACATTTAATTCTTGACATCAAGTGGAATATACCTAGGGATATATTAGATGATTTGTTAAATAAAAGACTTGGTTATGTGTTTTTTACTAATACTCACAATATGAATTAAATCAATCATAGGGTCTTTCTAAACAAAGTTATGGAGACCTCTTATTTACAAAACGAATTTATTACTGTCTACTTGACCAATAGAGAACTAATTTTTAACACTACATAACTGCAAACCTGGCTTCAACATTACTCCAAAATACTACTTGTTTTGATGGCTATTGTTAATGTATTGGCAGGTTTACTAAGTTGAGAAACTAAATTAACATTCTTACAACTACAAGACATATTTTACCAATTAAGAGGGATTTATGTGATTGGATGTCATATGGTCATTATTGTTTAATATTCAAAAAATCAGCAACTATAGGACACAATAGCTTGATTTTATATGCACTTGATACATTCTGCCAAGAAATCATTAAGATTGTCACATTCAGAACACACCTTTTTGCTTAGCAAATTGTCAAGATACTATATCCTGGCTGTGATAATATTCTAAACCTTTGAAACAACTATCTATTTGTCAATAAAAATTGTTTATTTACTACAAAAGACTTGTCTGGTATATTGAAAACTATCAGTCTAAAAACAATAGAGATTTCTGGGGGAGGAAACACATTTACAAGCACTTTTTTGTCATAGGCCCCAGGCTCAAAGTCCTAGACTTTGCCAAGTACTAGAAAATGTGAGTAGACACCAGATATGAGAATCTGCAAGCCCAGGAACAAAAACACATTCATAAGTACTTTATAGAACCTGAGAACAAAGCCTATGACTTTGTTAGGTACTTGAAAATGTAAGTAGAGCATTATAGAATGTTTCATAAGGATAGAATATACACTAAGACAACACTAAGACATTACAAAGACTAATTCATGACAAAATCTAACCCAAGACAACTGACAATTAAAAGAAAACATTAGAAAACAAAACAACAAAATAAGAACAATAACAACAACAACAATAAATGCAACCAACAATACCTAACCTAACTAGGTTAATCACCACATAAGGAACTAGAGAAAAGAAGTCAAAAGAATAAAAAACAAGCAATTAGGAACCAATCATGATAACTAGACATATGATAAAAACATAATATCACATAGTACCTACTAAAAAAACAACTAATTATAAGTTCTAAGACCAAGGGGCAAGGCTTCAAACATAACTATTTTTTAATAAACAAAACAAAACAAAAACATATATGAAATGGCACACACATACAATCTCAGAAATACAGACTGTCTGGAGGCTTAAAAAAGAACTATGAACAGTGACATCAGGATGAATGTACTATCTACTTCTTCTGGCACATGGAGAAAAAGTATAAACACAAATGAACCCATGAGCCTAGGGTCAACCCATGGTTTTAGATCCCAGAATACAACAGTAAGAGCTATCTCTACTACTGTTTGTAAAGGTTTAGCAACTGAGAGAGTAACACAAGAACCTCATAGACAAATGACCATTAAAAATGTAACAACCAGACCTATAAATAAAATAGACTTATGGAAAATTACCTCACTAAATATCAAAGGAAAAAAATACTCAAATAGAAAATCTAAGTATAAAGACATAACAATGACCATAAAACTTAAGAAAATCACAATACTTGTAATATAAGAAACAAAACTTAAAAAAAAAAGAAGTGAACATAATAAAAAAAAACCCAAGAATAACTATGATCAGTAACAATAACGATAACAAAATATGATATACTACTGTGATACCTATGAAAAGGATGGTTTTATAATGGTCTTAGATCAGAAAAAGGCATATGACAAAATAGCCCATGACTATCTATGGAAAACTCTAGAACAATTCAACTTTCCACAAAAGTTCATTTTTAAAATAAAAGAACTATATAAAAATGCAAGAACAATAATCTTTGTTAACAAAACACTACCAGAAATAATACAAATAGAAAGAGAAGTTAGACAAGGATATCCTATGTCATGCCTACTATACAATATTACTATAAAACCATTGGCAGAAATAATCAGAAGATCTATGCTCAAAGAATTCAAGATCTAAGAATTAGAAAAAATAATAAATACCTTCTGCAAAGTCTCAATAGCAAAGTTCAATAAAGAAAAAACTGAAATATTACTAATTAGATCTGAAAAATATAGAAAACAAGTAATAAAAAAAAGACAAACCTCTGAATCAAAAAAAAACAAAATACCTGAAGAAATATGAATTGTCAAAGACAAAGAAACACTAAGAACATTAGGAAACTATATGAGCAACAAAGTAAACCAAGTAACACAATGGAACCAAATACTCAAAAAACAGAAAGATGTACTTAATACATAAACAACACTTAACCTAGCAACAGTTGGAAAAAAACTAATACTAAAATCACTAGTTCAATCAAGAGCTCTATTCTTAGTGACTGTTAATGGAATACCAAAAAACATTCAGAAAAAAATAAAGAAACAAATAAAAACCTTTCTATGAAATAGTAAAAAAGCAACAATGAACTGAAAAAAAGTATTACAACCAAGAGAGACAAAAGAACTAAATATGCCCAATATAAAAATAAGAATAGAAACAATACAAATAATGTAGCTAAAAAAGTACCTTGTCCAAAAATGTAAAAGACCAGACTGGGCATATATAATGGACCAAATAATCTTTAACAATGTACAAAAATACCCTAAAATTACAAAAGAAAACAAAATAAGCTAAATATTCCAATCATAAAACAAAATAGGAAAAAAAATACAATACCAAAATTCATTAACAAAATGATCAAGATTGAAAAAAAATATAAGATTGGATATGATGTACTAGAAGTAGGACCAAGACTATCAGAATAGCTAACTCCTAAGCCAAAATAAAACCAACTGTTCCTTTATCAGTACTTGACAAGGAGAATTCAATAAAGTCCTCATATATTTCTTGTACACTACTTATACAATTACTACATGGTCTGTGCATTACTTTCCCATGGTTGTCATGTGACTTGATTTTTTCTGTGATATCATACTATGATATGTGATACTTTCCTTCTTCCTTGTGTAATAAGTCCAAAAGAAAAAGGCTACTACCAATATGGCATTACATAGGTATAAAAGACAACTATTTATGGAACAAAAAACTAGCAATATATTTAAGAGAGAAACATAAAATAATTGAAACAGAAGAACTAGATAAGTTTATAAAAAGCAACAGAACACATTGGTTTTGTAAAAGACTAGCAAAAAGAATTATGGATAAAATTACAGAACATCTAAGACCCAGAAAAAAGATTAACCAAAGTACATTACCAATACAAACAAAAAATAAAGACAATTTAAGCTCAAGAACAAATGTAATAAAAATAGACCCTAGAATAATAGACAACAAAACACCTGAGGAAACAATAAGAATATTTGGAAGCTATTAAAAATACAAAAAAAAAATAACAAGAAAAACAACCTCCTAAGACCACCAATAAAAATAATAGACCAAGACACAATCAAAGAGAAAAAAACAATATAGATAACAGAAATCTCAGAAAAAACCATAAAAGAACAGAAAGAGAAAACAGAAGAGAAAAAAAAAAAAACAAAATGAAAAAAAAAAACAAGACAAATGAAAAAAAAACACACAAATTCTTTAAAATAGAAAACAAAACATCTAAAGAAGAAATAGAACTACTCCTAATAACTGAAGCCATCAAAAAAAAAGAAAAGTAACAATAGACATATATGACAAAATGAAATAATGAAAACAACTAGATTACTTAGAAACAAAAAACAAAAGAATTTGGAGAAATCTAGAATATCATATAAAAAGACACAAAAGGGAAATACTACTAGAAATACCTTGGATATAAAAATATTAAAAAAACTGGAATGGACTATTTGTGAAAAGGAAGACCAAAGTGAAAAAAACTAAAAATAGAAGAAATACCAATAGACTACAGAATAGAAGGAGCAGAAATAAAACAACATACCTAAAAAACTGCATATGACCTAATACTACAAAAAAAGAATCTAAAGCCAGGAGAAAAACTAATAATATCACAAATGGTCACTTACTATTTGTAATGGGTGCTTTGATACTTTAAATAGTTCAAAAATGCAAAATTAGACAAGTGACAAAAGATGTTGTTAAGTCTGAGGTCTAATCCTCAGACAGGGAGTCCTTATATACAGAAAAGTAATGGTCTGTATACTAGAACAAATCATCACATGCTACTACCTATTGTTCTAGATATAGTAGTGCCTTTGTACTTGAAATAGCAATAAATTAACCATATGAAGGCTGTCCTTTGTTCTAAGAAAAGGACAGATGACTATCTATGGGTAATTAATAAAGTCCATGTGCAAATATTGAGGCCTTCATATCTTCACTAATATTAATCTTTACAGCATCGTTTTAGGCTCATTCTAAGCGGTATGAAGAGGGCTTCTCTGATGCCTAAAAGCGAAGCATATATTGTGGTGGTTTTTGAGATATTGGCAATTTAATAAACGGTACTATGGTAGTTACCAGTTGATCTGCCTAATATCTCGACCATCATTGATCGCCTCGAGATGTAACTAGTATCTATTAAAAGGTCTTTTTAAGGGCTTTCTGTAGTCATTAAGACTATGAGAATCGATAAAGAATTGATGAAGATATGGCCGAATGAAGTTTGTGACAAATAGCAAAAAAGAATAGAGAATACATATGAAGAGTATAAAAAAAAGACAGGAAATAGGATAATGAGTAAGAACATATAGACTGGAATAAAAAACAAAAGAATCCTATTCAAAATAAAAAACTTTATATGGAAACTCATATACAATCAACACAAAGTAGATAATTAGTTCAAAAGAATTCCAAACTGGCAAAACAAAGCAATATGCAAATGTGGAAAAACAGAAACAATGAACCACATACTGATAGAATACAAATTAAATGAAAGTAAAGACATATAGCAAGAGACAAAAAGTAAATGGAAAAAAAATAATAAAGAATTCAAATGAATAGAACCAAATGTTAAAATACTATGAGAACTAAAAGCAATCAAACTTAAAGAACAGAATAAAACAGCACCAGACTGGATTGATGAAAAATATATAAAAATAGTAGCTAAAACAACATGAATGATATAAAATACAAGAAATAAAAGAATATTTGACAATATAAAACTGACAAAAGAAAAAGCAGTAAAGAAATAAAAAGAAACAATAAACTAGAGACAAAAAAAACATTAATAAGAATAGAAGACAAAATGAAAAGAAAGATGGAAATACAGAAAGACTTTGACAAAAAATGGAAAAGAAACAGAAAACAAGAAGACACAGAAAAAACCTAGACAAAAGCCTAAAACTATTGAATCTGCCCAAGGGACTAGGAGTCAAAAGGCTAGAACTCTACCTAGATAGGGAACCCAGAGAGGTTTAAGTACCTAGGGTTTTTAGTGGGTTGGACTAGTCCAAGCCCATACTGTAAGACTTCCCTATTTGAAAGTCTTGCACTGGAATGCCAGTTTTTACCCTACTGTTCAACAATGTGGAGTTCTCTTGGGCTCAGGGATGAGGACAGTACTGTTGCCCTTCAGACAGAACATCAGTTGGAAACAAAGAAACAATTATATGACGTGTCTGGTGGCTATCTGGGTCAGATTCCTGAATATTTAATTGAGCTCTATATTTGGGTGAGTACTAAATGGCAGGTTTTCATGCAAGTTCCCAAAGGTGGAAAGAACACAGATATCTATTACTTTTCACAAAAGTTGTTGCAGGATGCTTTTCAACTGCAAGAAATTGATCTCAAACCACAGAGTACTTCAATAACAGTACCATCCAAACCAAAAAATAATAGACATTCACATATGAAATGCCATAAAGAGCATATAAGTAGGTTTATATTTGTGGAACCAGACAGAGTCATCAAAAGAGAAAGAGCTTCTGAGAAAGAGAATATTAGAGTTCTCATTTGATTTTCTATACTATATATACAATTACCATTGTGGCTATGCACTTTACCTTCCACAGTTCTCATGTTATTGTTATGTGACTACCCTATCACATGTCATGACCATTCTGTGACTAATGTCACATCTTTTGTGATGTGACTACTTTCCTATGCTCCACTCTCATAGTAATAATTCAACTAAATAAAAGAAATAAAAATAGAAAATGAAAATAGAAAATAACTTAGCTGTTTTGCCAAGTTATAACAACATACAAGATTGGCTTCTCATATGACAAAGCCATGAATGCAACACCATTGTAGGCAAAATTGTTGTCAGTGAACAAATTTGAAGTAATGCAACACTTTCTAACTAAAGACTTAGTAAACGTATTTATTAGCAGATAAGCCATCCTATGGTTATCCCATTAAATAGTCTCTTTACATATGCCAAACTTTGAATCACCATAGTCCCAAAAAATGACACCAGTTTTATTTCCTATGATACAAACAGTTGTAAAATAATGTGGCACAAAAGAAATTGAAGTATATACTAAAATCATTTTCATCATTTGGATTAGCTGCTTAGTCTGACTCTAAATTTCTCCAGAGAAACTAAACGACCTAAACATAGATGCCAGTAGATCAATCAGCCCTGGGACAAAAAGCTTCTAGAGAAAAGTAACAAACATAAAGTAATTGAGTGTCATGACTTAGTAAAATAACTAAGTCATTTTTTATTTTTCTTTTGTTTTTTTCTTTTATTTAGATCATTACTAAGGTAGAGTATGGGAAAGTATTACATAATAGTCACAGAGTCACAAATATGTGACAATGGTCACAGAATAGTCATATTACAGATCATATCATTTAGAGTCACAGTCACAACACATGACAAGGTAGTCACCTGACAGAAGTAACATGAGGACCATGGGAGAACAAAGCATAGCCACTGAAGTAAAATGTATAAGTAATGTAGAAAATCTAATAGGAACTTTATTGAGTTCTCCTTGTCAACTCTGACTTGGAGTGGACTTAAGTTATTATAGCTAGAGTCTTATATAGCCTATACATTGTTCAGTGATGTATACGACCTGTGTTCCATTGTTGCCTTCATGAAGTTAAAACTTTTCATTTGACATGAGATACTCTTCTTCGCTGAAAAGAGAAGGAGAGAAGGAAATTCTCAAATGATCTGTGATGGAAATAAAAAATAGGACTGGACTTAATTACAGACATAAGACCTTTCTATATCAAACCAAGTATATTGGATTTCTTGACCTTGACCCTAGAAAACATAATAAGCATATCATTATGAAGTGGCTGTTTGGAAAAAATCAACGTGTCTATAACGGAAATGACTCCCTAGACTTCTTTCTTTAAAATATGTCCAAATGATGCTCTGACCATGGTGGAGTATAAAGAGTACAACTCATCTAGCCTGTTTGTGTTGTCCCCTCGTTTCCTTTATATAAGAATGTCAAACTGTGATTCAGGATTTAGTTCAAGAAAGTTAGCAACAGTTGTTGCCCAGATAAAGACACCAAAAGCACAAGGAATCAAATATACTATTTCACATTGATCAAGTAATGGCAAAGATATAGTATCGAGAAAACTAGTAGTATAAATGAATAAATCTTAAGATAAATAAGTTGGAACGTTGATATAACCATAATTGAAGTTCCAGTTTTGTTCAAGATCCAAGACTTCCAGGAGTACAATGGAACTCCATGCAGATCACTTTGTCCAATTTTGTCAACTTTATCAAGAAAAGTCAACACATGAGGCTTTACAGAGTGCTTAAACAGTAAATCTGTGACTGGATACAATACAAGTACATATTTGGACTTTGTCACAATCACTGCCAAGAAAGATACTGTAAGGGGACATCTAGGGTAGTGCTTAGTCACCACTAAGGGTCTGTTCTATTAGTGGCCCACTGACAGTCGTATACGCATTCCCATCATTTCTATCTTCTCTCTGTCTGTGTTATGCGGTGCAACGCCTTCTATTCTATAATTAGGACATTGTGATTACTGATCTATGTACCCATGTGATAGTACGTGTGATCATCTAGTATAGTATATATACTAGCAAGCTGTCGTAGATACACCTCACTTAAATCTCAACTTAGCTTCCAGGACTCTTACCTAGCTTAAGGAGTAATCACCTTTGAGTGGTTCTCTAACAGATACACTGACAGAGATTTTGCCTGTACCTGGTGACCAAATTATAACAAGTATTGGGCCTTTGATCAATAATAAGCAAGGTCTGGAAAGAGAAGCAGATAATGAAGGGTTTGCTGAAAGTGGATTCATAGGATTTCAGCTTGCTGACAAGCTTCTCAGCTGCAGCAAGGGATAGTTGCTTTTTGTGCTCTCTTGTCCACATTGAGACAGACTATTGCAAAGCACTCAATTAGTCGTTTCTTGAACTTTAAACCATAGGAAGGAAGAAGTAGAAGATAATAACATTGATAAGTTAGGTGAGGGAATTGAGATTAGCCACTCCAGCTGCATAGTGTATTTAAGTGGAGTTGTGAATGAAAGGGATGAGACAGTATACTTTATTCCTAATAACACCATTTTAATGTTCCCTTAAGGGATTATCTTTAGTTTTTTCTATCCCTTAATACCCATCTTCCTCTTCTTTTGGTCTTCTTCAGATCGACTAACTATGCTAGTCTGTAAGGGGATCACTTGGCGGCACCCAGAACACGCTCAACTATAGTAGAGGAGGCATTTTAAGTTAGATCATGAATAGCTCAGGAGGTCAAACTATTGTTGAGGTAAGGTATTCTACCATACATCACTAGCTATTTATACTAGACTAGCCTGGTTTGTGCACCAGTCGCTATGGACACTTACATCAGGACAATAATAACTATACTACCAGATATAGCTATGTAGTACTGTGATGGAGACCTGAACTAGAGGATGTGAGAACTAGGTACCATGGACTCCGAGGATCTGTGGGAACGCTAGCTGATACGAATTCTACCAGGTTGTCTAAGCGATACTAGTGCTGTCCCCTTACATAGTTACTGTTATCCAATTTGTCTGTGACACTGTTGCTAGTGGGGTTACATGTAGCTGAATCACTGCCACCTCTTTGAAGATTTGACAATTTGCGTTGTATAGTTGTAAGTTATTAATACAAGAAAGATTCTTTCTGTTGCATAGACAGGAACTTGTCTAAGGCTATTTGGAAAGGGATACAGCAATGATGAGAAAGGTGTTGGAGTAGCCAACAATGTCAATGAGAGCATTACCGAAATTGTTTTTGACAAGGACTATGAGTCTCGGTATCTAAAGCAATGGCTCATTATCCTGACCTATCATCCATCTATTCTTACAGGAGCATTGGCATCCATTTTGTATGCATTGTCGTTATTACCATTATCTTTATCACCAGAGCTCTTTTTATGAACTCAGTAGCCCTCTGCATCTTTCTTTTCTTTGTCATAGACAACAGCGACCCCAACTTCATTTTCAATTTTCACATTCTTCCTCTCTATGTCTAGATCAATGCCTACATCCTCATCACCATTGCCTGTCCAGTCTGTGATTTTCTTCGACAGGCTGAACAGCTGAAAGAACAGCTCTTCTGTAATCAGGCCAAGGACTTTTTTGACCTTCTCATTTCTTGTTAAAATCTTTTACGTTCTCCTGTTTCAGGAACTCGAAAACTATATCAGCTACAGACTGTAAAATGTCCCAGTTCTGAACGCCAAGGGCCATATAAACAATGGACAACATAAACTCATAGACCTTCTTCATCTCTGTGATCCGCAGTCTATAAGTCCTTGATAATATCAATATACCCAAATTTATTGCTCTCCATTGCTCTTCTCTTTCTTGCCTTCTCTTCTTCTGAGCTTCAACAGATGTCAGGAAGGAGGTGAGGAAGTTAATTAACAAGTTGTTGTTATGTGTATCAGGCTTTGAATCTGTTGAAAGCTATTCTTCAATAGCTGTCTGATCATGTGAAGTATATAAAGGTATCAAAGAGAAGCCTGTTTTTTTTTTTTCAGGTACTCGGTTCAGTTTGATATACATCACAAGCAGAGACCATCAAGAGTTAGATGTCAATCAAAAAATGAACCCCCATCTCAGTGCAGGCACATAATCAAATCTATATATGTGTGTATTTGGATCATCAGTATAGAGGTTTGGGTTTGGATAAGGTAATTAGAAAGGGGAATTGCCTAAAAAACCTAGTTGAGATAATTCCCAAATAGAGCTGTCAGAAAAGGAAATTCCCTATTTAGGCAACTACCCAATTGGACAATTTCCAAATATAGCAAGAGTTTCCTAATCAGGCTAGGACCATAGTCATGGTCTAGTCCTGCATAGTAATAAGAAAAGAAGAATCTAACTGTCTAATTAAAACATAGCATTGCGATGGCTAGAAAGTAGTGTTGACGCAATGTGATTTCTGCCCAGTGCTCTGAATATCAAAGTAAAGAAATTTGACCAAGCACGAATAAATGACAGAAGTAACTATGACACACTTAAGGTAGCCAAATGTCTTATCATTTAATTAGTGATACACATGAATGGATTAACGAAATTCCCACTGTCTCTATCTACTATCTAGCAAAACTACAGCCAAGGGAATAGGCTTGGCAGAATCAGCAGGGAAAAAAGACCTTGTTGAGCTTGACTCTAGTTTGACATCGTGAAAAAACATAAAAGGTATAAAATAAATGGGAGCTTTGGCACCATTGAAATACTACTACCTTTATCGTTTTTTTACTTATTCAATAAGGCAGAGCTGGGATTAACAGTCCTATCTTTTGGCTTCAAGGTCTTTTACAGGCCAATCCATGTTAAAGATATTGTCAGATAGGGAGTTTGGCTAGGGTGGCATATCTGTTGAAAGATAACACAGGTGTCCTAAGAGAAACTCATCAAGAACAGAAATCTCGAATGAAACAAAAGGGTACAAGTCCCCTTGATTTTAATTTTCAGTGTGAATACAAACCATGAAAGTGTGGCCTATTGATCCTTTATGTTATGAGACCCCCAAAGAGGAAAGAATTTCCTGCACGTTTGGAAACTTGATCAACAACATCAAGTTACACAACGGAGTCAAGTTATAAATAGCATGGGAACTTAAGTAATCATATCATATGATAAGGTCATGTGATTGTAGAATATTCTAGAAGAACATGTGATCGTGAAGTAGTAGTAGCATAGCCACAGTAAAACTTGTATAAGTAGTTAGGCAATTTAACGAAGAACTCTATCGAGTTCTTCCTGAACATCCACCTTGGGTGATCCTTGAGTCTTTACGACTTAGCAATAACACTTTAGTCCCTCGGAGTTTGAGGCTAGAGGTGCCAGAAAAGTTACTACAGGGATAACTGGCTTGTAGTAGCCAAGCATTCATAGCAACATTACTTTTTGATCCTTCGAATGTCGGCTCTTCCTATCATACCAAAGCAGAATTTGGTAAGCATTGGATTGTTCACCCACTAATAGGGAATGTGAGCTAGGTTTAGACCGTCATGAGACAAGTTAGTTTTACCCTACTGATGGAGTATTGTCGTAATAGTAATTGAATCTAGTATAAAAGGAACTGTTTATTTAGATATTTGGTATTTGCATCTGTTTAACTAGGCAATGGCGTGAAACTATTATCTGCTGGATTATGGCTGAATGTCTCTAAGTCAGAATCTATGCTAAAGACGATGATAGTAACCCCACATCATATATTGAGTTAACATAGAGCAAATGCTCATGTACCAAATGAGATGGACTGGGTAGCTATGGCAGAAATGCTGTGGTAGGCTTGTCTATGAATTGCAATGGTAACATGGATGGGAGAGAATCCTTTGTAGATGACTTGAATAGAGATGGGGTACTGTAAGCAGTAAAGTAGCCTTGTTACTATGATCTGCTGAGGTTAAGCCTTTGTTCTAAAGATTTGTTCAACAAACTTTTGTGTTGGACTCTTTTCCTCTCAGCCCTGAGGGCAGGTCAAATGTGTAGTGAGTGCATCTCAGTTCAGAGTTCAGTTGATTATGGTTGCTCCTCTTCCTTCCAGAACCTTATCTCTGTCTCCTGTCTTTGTTTTACAGATTCTGCTTGTACCTTTTATCATTGGAGTCTAGCACCAGGGCAGAGGTGATAGTAGATTATGACGACATTGTAGTTCAAAATCAAGAAAGAAAATTTCATGGAGCTGGGTTTTAAACCTTCAGATTAGGTGATAACTATATTGCTTATCTATCAGGGCTTTGAGGGCTCAGCCTTAAGGGAGAGATACTATCATATAATGGAAAATAATAATTTAATAATATAATTTCTCTTATATTTTATATTATTACTAAAATTCACTCCTGAACTCTTATTGTCTACTTCTATAGGATCATAATGTAGACTAGTTACTTGTACTCCTCCTATTCCAGACTTAGTATAAGTACTCCATTAGTTACATCCTAGTTCTTTAGTCTGTAGATTAACGTCTTTAACGTCTTTTATGTGTTTTATCCTCATTCTTATCAATTTATATACCACTCTACTCCTGAACTCCTGGCAACAATTCAGTTTTCCTAAAATATGCAACCACATGCAACAGTAGATTGAGGCATAGCACACGAGCTGAGGCCAAGGTTGTTTCTACTTTTGTTGTCAACTCCCTTCGACTCCGGAGTAACTCTGTCCTACTCCAGGTCACTCTGCTCCTGCTCTGTATGTTCCTGACATCCAGTGACTGAGTTATTGATTTTGACTTCTACTGAAGTCATAGCAAAAGCTACATTATACTGGTATATATTGTTGTAAAATTCTCTTGAGAAATAATCATTTCCAGTCAAGTAGTTGTGAAGAATTCCAGTAAGTGGTTGAAGGGAAGGTAGTTGAATCTGTCCTTGTAGACAGCACATGCCAAACTTTGGATGATTGACCCTTAAAGAAGTAAGCTTTTCACAGTCAAAGTAAAGAGCATGACAGTGAGGACAGATAACAGTTAATATGCCCAAGTTGAGATAGTGAATATTGTTCTCTAAGAATGGCTGTCCAGCTGGTAGATAAGGTATAGACTGAAGAACAGGTGATAGGATATTATCTAGAACAATAGTATTTTGATCCTGATAACTTATAAGCATATAGAGTTTTATTGTGCAAAAATCAACATACTATATTGTTATTATTATTGATTTGATTTACTTCATCATTTACACCATTATTATCCTGTATCTTCTGTATACCCAGTAAGAATTTGTTGTTAATAAATTCAATATCTGTTACTCACAACTATTTGGACTCTACCAAGGTTTTCCTCTATAACTCTATTTACATTCTAATCACTATTTTCATTTACTTGTTGTTCATCATATCTAGAGCATCATTTTCCATTCAATCACCATTTCATTAATTTGAGCTATTAGTTCCACTTGTACTTGATTTGCTTGTTGTTATTTATATAAATCAGCTATGGCTTCATCTAGGTTTGCAGGAACATATAAAAGAGTGACATAACATCTTTCTTCTTTTCTTCTATTCCAAACAGGAGCAAAAGGGATATTTTGAAGTGAAGGATGATAAGAGAGATTGTTGGGAATGATATATGAAAGGGATAAATGATGTCTTCCTCTTCTTTTATTATTCCAAACAGGTGCAAGAGGAATATTCTGAAGTAAAGGATAATGATAATAATAATGATTGAGGTTATCTATATGATGTTGAGTCCTATCTTCAGTTCTCCTAGCCTGACATTCTTTTTCAACAGAATCTATATCTCACAGTTGTCTTATTGTTCACTTATAGCTACTCTAAGAAAAAAGTATACTATTGCCTCTAAGAAGGAGACCTCTACTCTGGACCCCTCTCTTAATAAGCAGTTGTCAATCCTGTGCATATACAAATCACAATGGACCTCTAGTACCAGGTTTATAATAAAAGAGTTTATAGGTATACTATCATAACACTGCTCAAAGAAAGAGTTCTTCTAGGAGAGGAAATCTGAGCTTAGTCACACAGTTCAGGCTTTACACCATAGTTGTAGAGTATTGTCCCCTTTACACTTAGGGCCTGGCTTTCAATCAAGGTATAAAGAGAGTAGAGAGATATAAGAGAGCAAAGAGGAGAGTAAGAAAGAGTGGAAAATAGTAATTATGAGTTGAGAAAGCCAACTCAATAATGAGCTGGTATTATTTGTATATGTTATAGTCTTCTCGCATATCTATTTGGGTTGAATTATGAGAAGAAAAAGGCATGTGGTCTTCAGGGCAATCGATTGTGTTCCATATATTAGCTAGATATGCTTATTGTTTGCTTCAATTTTATTCTAATCTATTCTAATTTATTTGAATTTATTCTGAATTTTGAGTGAAAAAAGTATGTATACTGACCAATGCTTTACAAGCATTGGTTAAGCATTGGGTAAGCAAACATTATTCTATATTTGGTGTAGTATATATACTAAACGAAATTTTCATTTGAGCCTCCGGCCCTTCCTGAACCTTTTACTAATTCTGTGTTATTAAGTTTATGTTGAAGTTAGTCTGCTATGCTCTCTTCCTACAACAGTCTGTGTGATAGTAAGTGGTGTTGTTTATCAGGTCACTTTGCTCTCTTTCAACAACAGTCTGTACAGCCACAGATAGTGTTGTCCATCAGGTTGCTTTGCTCCCTTCCAACAATGGTCTGCATCACAGTGAGCAATATTGTATGTCAGGTTGCTCTGCTCCCTTCCTATACTGGTAATTTATACTGTTGTAAGTCAGGTTACTCTGCTCTCTTTCTATACTGATAGTTTGTGTAAGGACGACTGGAGTAGAGCACTCCAGGAGATTCCTTAGTTAAATTATACTTTATGGAATATGCTACAACCTACCTCCAGGAGATTCCTCAGAGAATTAGATGAGGCTCCTAGAGGGAATAATCTACAATATATATATTACAGTGTCCTCATGTTTCTACTTTTGATAACCAGGGTCTAAACAATGAAATTGCGTAGGAGGTAATGGAGTATGCTTAGAACAATAGGATGAGTTTAAATATTACATAGTAATATTTGGTCAGTTGCAGGGTCACTCCAGAGGATAATATGGGCTCTGGAGTCGTGTATGAGGGGTTCTCTTACATTTACTCCCTCTCTATGGTTGCTACGCCTCAAAGCAATAGTTCTGGACTTGAAAAGAGCATCAAAGTCCATCCAGCAGATGTGTCTTGGAGTGGCTGGATGCTTTCAATAGTACTCCATAACAAAGTCTGGCATCTTGACATCGGAGGCCATCTTCTAAGAGTTATGTTCTCTGCTAAACCCTTCCACTTAATCAGGAACTAGAACCTTCTCTAGTACCAACGACTATCTAATATCTCTTCTACTTCTCACTCTGCTTCTCCATCAACGACAATGGGCAGCAGTGGGGCTTGCAGCTTCCTTCCTGGTATCGGATCTTCTGGAGCAGTGGATAACTTTACTACGTTGGACACTGGATACAACTGTCTTATTCTGTGAGGCAACTTGAGACGGTAGGCTAATGGTCCTACTTGGCGTTCTATTTTGAAGGGTCCTAGTCTGTGATGCAACAACTTCAGAGACGGATGTGTCGTTTGAATATCTGACACATCTAGGTATACTCCAGTCTCCTGGTTTGAATATGGGGGCTGGAGACCTTCTTCAATTATAGTACTGCATCATGTCCTCCTATGTCTTGCAGATTGTGGACTTGGTTTCTTCAGTGGTGGACTGCATTCTCTTTGTGAATTTGTTGACCGTTTTCAGGCCTGAGAGGTTCTGTCTCGGCTCGAAGCCCATATGAGAGATTTGTTCTGTGTCTAGTAGGAACAGAGATTGTTGCGTTATAGAATAAATGTGGTTGTTGTGCTGGAACTCTGCAATGGGTAGGAGGTCATACCAGTCATTCTGCTGTTTGTTGATGAATAGGTGGAAAAACTGGTCAAGCTCCTGGTTGACACATTCTGTTTATCCATTTGTCTAGGAGTACCAAGCTGTGGAAGAGAACAGTCATATACCCAGTAGCCTGTACAGTTCCTTAGTAAATGAAGCCATGAACTGGGGTCTGCAGTCAGAGATAACACATTTCAGGAGGCCATGGAGTTTCCAGACATAGTGGAGGAAGAGTCTGGTTGCTTCTTCTGTTGTGACTGTTGTATGCATCGAAACGAAGTGTACTCTTTTGAAGACAGAATCCACGACAGTTATGACAGCGTCATACCTGAAGAACTCTGGGAGTTCGACCACAAAATCAATGCTGAGCGTATCCCACTGTTTGTCTGGAACAAAGAGCAGTTGAAGTTCGCCAACTGAAGAGTGTCACCAGGGTTTCATTTAAAGACAGAGATCGCAGGTACTTACATACTGGCCAATATACTTAGACATCTGGGGCCACCAGTAGTTCCAGAACACTAGTTCTAGTGTCTTCCAATGCCCAGGGTATTCTGCAATCTGGGTGTCATGGCAAAGGGCTATGATTTGTCTGCATAGATCTAGGCTCTGCTATTATGCCACTAGAGAATTTTCTGTGGAAATGTAGTATGGGATACACATCATACTCCTGGATTTCACTATTAGAACCTACTCTAGAGATCTCCTACAAGCCCCAGACATAATCTAGACCCAAGATTGGGTACTTCTATTAGGTAGTTGTCAAGCTACCATATGCTAGAATAGCATATACCTTGGGAGGAACTGATGAGCTAGCATCAGGTTTCTCAGAGACAGACTATCAATGTTGATACTCTAGAACTCAGAGGTTAAAGGATACCTTTGGAATGTAATATAATTTTGATCTAGAGCAGACTTAAACTAATATGATACCAAGATAATAGATTAAAAGTCTATCAATGGCTAATGATCCCATCACTACTGGACTTAGTCAGGAAGCAGACATGTCATAGAGCAACAGGAATATTAATGACCTTCATATACACTTGCATGTATTTTGTCAAGAACGTGCAGAGCAGGAGTGGAGTTACTCTAGAGTGGAAGGGATTTGACAACAAAATGGGAACAATCTTGGCCTCAGCTCGTGCGCTGTGCCTTGATCTACTGTTGTGTGTGGTTACGTATTTCAGGAGGACGGAATTGTTGCCAGGAGTTTCAGAGAGGAATGGTATAGATTGATAGGAGTGAGAATAGGACAAGTAAAAGACATAAATGACTTTAATCTATGAACTAAGGAACTAGGATGTAACTACTAGAGTACTTATACTAAGTCCAGAATAGGAGGAGTACCAGTAACTAATCTATATCGTGATCCTATAAGAGTAGACAACAGGAGTTTAGGAGCGAAAAATTAATAATATAAAATAAAAAGGAAATTATATTATTAAATGGTTATTTTCTGTCATATGACATATTTCTAGATTGTATTTGGAGTAGAAAGAAGCCAGTTCAGAGGTTAGAGGATGTCAGGTAGGAGTGAAGTATAGAGGTGGAGTAGAAGCACATAGCCATGGCTAATAGGCATGAAGGATAAGGAGGTGACATCTGTCATGTCCACATGACAATGTCATAGAGGAGAGAAGTAAAAGAGGCTGGAAGAAAAAGAAGTTTTCTTTTTTATTTATTTTTAATTGAGTCTCATCAGTTTGTACTTTTAATATAACACTCAGAGAGCCCGAGAGAAAGGCAATGGAATCTTGACACCTGCTGCCATCTCAAGGGCTTGAGAGTTGTCTTATGGCACTTTTCTGAGTTCTAAGTGAAGTGGTTAGATTGTTGAGGAGACTGGAACTCTATACCCTACTTGGTCAAGAGACAAGATACAGCGATTGCTTGGACAACCTTCTATGAAGTAGTAGGCTTGAAAAGCCTGGCTAATCATTGACTCAGATTGTATCACATCCATAAGGTTTGGTATGGGGGTGTGGATTAGAGCTTAATTGAGTGTGGTAAGGCCTAGGAGTGGTTTACTGACTACTTTGATAGTGAGCTTGTTATGGTGTGTAAAGGTAGACACCTTAGGAATACTATGCAAAGAGGATCTAGATCAAGCTTACAATCCTTTCAAACATTTTTATCTTAATTATCATGCTAAGTTTCTATATTCTCTTTTTAATATCTTCATTTTTGATTTATCCTTACAAACTCTTTAGCATGCAATTGGGACCTGGTACCACATCTTTAGCTTGTGCCAGGCTAATAGTCCCTTTTGCTCCCTTCACTGTAGTATGTATATTTTCTCTTAGAACCAGAGCAGGCCATCTATGTTCGACCACTCTGAGAAGTATACTGCCCTATTAGCAGAGCCTCAGAGCTCTTATACTGCCCTAGCTATGGGTTCCTCTTGGTCTCTGTTCTGGTTCTCCTTGTGGATGTCAGATAGGAGCTTCCATTCTATGCCTGTTAGTTCTACCCCTTTTAGGGCATGCACTACAAGGAATTCTGGTTAAAGGAGAACTATGTTCTCATTGTCTGAAGCTCTGTTTCTATAATCAGCTCTTCTTGACAGTGTGTCTGGTTTGCCCATGGTGTGTTTGGAACAGTGGTGAAGCAAAAAGTCGAACCTAGCCAGATGCAAGGACCAATGGGCCTAACAACAGTTAAGTTTCTTAGTCGTCATGAAATACTCGAGGTTCTTGTGGTCAGTCCAGATCTCTACCAAATAGGTTATTCTTTCCAGGAAGTGCCTTCACTCTTCTAATGCATGGATAATAGCTAGCATTTCCTTATTATGGATTTTGTAGTTTTGTTTCATGGAAGACAAGGATTTGCTGTAAAACACTATAGGGTGCTATTTTTCATCTATCATCGACTGCTGAGACAAGACTGCTTCTGTGGCAAAGTCTGAGCTGTCTGCTTCAATTCAGAAAGGCTCTGAGTCCTGAGGGGACATTAACACTGGAGCGGTGGTCACTGCTGTTTTGAGGTTCTCAAAGACCACCTGTTCTCTTCTACTCCACATCCAGACTTGTTTAGAGTATGTCAGATCAAAGAGGGGTCAGGCTTTGGCTGAGAAGTCCTGAATGAACCTTTAGTAGAAGTTTACAAAGCCTAGAAAAGCCTGGATGTCCATCTTGTTTTCCAGAGTAGGCTACTCTTGAACTTCTGTGACCTTGACCAGATCCATAAAGACTTTATTCTCCAAGATGACTAGACCCAAGTACTTGATTCGCTCCTTGTAAAACTCATATTTCTCTAGACAGAAGAAAAATTTGTTTTCTTGTAAGATTTGTAGCACCCATCAGATAGCTCTTGCATGCTTTTCCTCTGTTCTGGTAAAGATTAAGATGTCGTCCAGATAGACTATCACAATGCCTTCTGCTATGAGGTCTTGGAAGATGTCATTTATCATAGTTTGGAAGGTGGCTGGGCTGTTGGTCATCCCAAAGAATATTACTAAGGGTTTGAACAAGCCTTAATTGGTTTAGAAGATCACCTTCCACTCGTCTTTGGGCTTGATGTAGACATTGTTAAAACCCCAATAGACATTCAGTTTGGTGAAGTATTTAGCTCCATGGAGTTGGAATACGAGTTCAGAGATCAGTGGAAAGGGATATTTGTTCTTGACTATCATGGAATTGAGTGCATGATAGTCTTGAATCAACTGGAGCGAACCATTTTTCTTCTTGATAAAAAATACTAGAGCTGCCATAGGAGATTTAGAAGGGCGAATTTGCCCAGTGCACAGATTTTCCTCCAAGAAGAAGTTCAACTCCTTTTGTTCCACTGGAGACAGAGGGTAGACTTTTGACAACTTAGGCTCTAAGCCCAGAACAAGCTCAATAGTATGGTCTCACTGTCTGTGCTCTGGGAGGATGTTAAAGTCCTCCTTTGTGAACATAGATTTGAATTCTTTGGCATAGTCAGGTAGGGTGAAAAGTCCTTTCTGTGTTTCCGAGGCTTGACAAGCTCCTTCTGCAAGTTTCTGGGAAATTGTGGAGATAGCACATAGGTCCTCTACAGTAGACTCTGGGAGAATTCTTGTCACGAAGAGTCTGTCCTCTTGCTCGTATTCAACTTCACAGGTCCAGAGGGAGGTCTCGTCCTCTTCTGAGTCCTCTGCATACTCTGGAGGGGGTTCAGATTAACAAATGTTGATAGCTCTGACCTCTATTTTCTTCCACAACGTTTGTTCTTTCCATATCATGTGGCATCTCTCACATCGAGAAGGGCATTGGTTCATCTGTACTTCTCTGGTTTGCCAATTGACCTCTAGGTTGTGGTCTTTAAGCCAGGTATAGCCAAGAATCATGCTTTGCTTTCTAAGGCTAGAGATGGTAAGGAGTGTCCTTTCAGAGTGGGTCTTGTAACAAAGGACTATATCTACTACTTCAGAGATTTGATCTGCTTTGTTGGGGGAGCTGTCCATGTTGTACACCAGTATAGGATGAGAGATGCTTTAGGTGCTAATTCTCTTTATATAGACAAAGTCTTTATTTATAAAGCTGCCTATAGCTCTAGAGTCCAAAAGTGCCTTGACAGAATGCATCTCACTGGTGTCAGTAGTACTGATCTCTATAGAAAGGATAATAGACGTTCTGCAAGTATTGAGGGTGTTGGCAGAGAGTTGTTTAGGTAGTCTTTTCTCCTACTTCAGCCTTTGAGATAGGACTTTCTTGTCTGGAGTAGAGAAGAGGGATACATTTATAAGTTTACAAATATCTGTATTGACTTCTTCTATGTTCAATATAGTGAACTTATTTACTAATAGCGACCAGGGCATACTTTTCGCTGGCCACACTCAACAAAATCTTCTTCTGGGGCGAAGCAAGCTTCCTCTTTCTCTACTGCATCCTTCAGAGCCATCAAGTCTTTGATTAATTCCTCCCTTTGTTCTGTAGTTAACCTTTGGACATCTAAGTAGTGGGAACAGTCCCTCACAAGATGGTTGGCCTCTCTGCACTGATAGCACCCTCATGGAGGTAGAGAGCATGTTTTCTAAATTGCATCTATGTCCATGGGTATTCCTCTAGATAGTGTAAGTGGAGAGGGCCTTGGTGGAACAGAGGACCAAGTGTAAGGGAGCCGAGGTTGTCGACCAGAGCATGGATTAAAAGGCTTCATTTGCCAACTGCACCTGGTCAATTCTCTAGGTAGCTGTGTACCAGGCTTCTGGATCAGTGTTTACAGGTCGTCTGAAGGGCATGGTAGTAATTTGGCTCTAGATGTTCAACTTGAGGCCTTGGTGGAATTTTACCACTAAGGTCCAGGGGTTTATGTATCCAGTGTCCGAGGCTAAGGTCAGGAAACTGTCCAAGTAATTGTCTACCATCTGATTTTCTTGATAATATGAAAAGTCTTCCAAAGTGTTAACAGTATCTGCTTTTATATTGACTAGAAAGAATTGACTCTGGAACTGTTGTTCGAAGTCGGCCCAAGATTGAAAAATACTGGTGTCTGTCTCCTAGCAAAAGAGGTTTTTAGACTACCTTACAGCCTGTCCGTTCTTGAAAAAGATAAGGGTCCAAAAAGATTTTCTCCTCATCACAGCTGAACTGCTCTGGAGCTAGATGCAAATATAACATACAGGAGTTAAAGAAGACTTGACTGGAATTTTGTTTACCAGAGAAGTCTGGGAGAGAAGGGAATTTTGGCCTCATTTGCTGTTTAGACAGGGCAGCCGGAACTGGGGAAGGAGAGCTAACAGGAGAGGGAGATGCAGGTATCAGGGGTGGAGCGACTGTTGGAGCAGAGGTAGGGCTGATCATGAGTTGGGTAAGCTGTTGTAACTGGGTAGTTAGGTCCACAAGAGTAATGTTAATAGCGTGTTCTGAAGCATTCTGGCATTCAGTCAACTCTTGGAAATAGTACTGTAAGTAGCCCAAGGCATTGGCTATGCCTAGGGGGTATTCATAGGAAGCGACATCTCTCTTGGAGCAGAGTGATCAGAGGGGCAGAGTTTGTCAGTGGAGGGCGACCAGAGGGCGGCTGTCCACTAAGAATTTCCAGGGCTCTGGTAATGAAATCTAATTCTGTTGTAAGGGCAACTAGAGCGGAGCATTCCAGGAAATTCCTTAGTTAAATTATACTCTATGGAATATATTACAACTTATCTCCAGGAGATTCCTCAGAGAATTAGATGAGGTTCCTAAAGGGAATAATCTACAATATATATATTACAGTGTTCTTATGTCCCTGCTTTTGGTAACCAGGGTCTGAACAATGAAATTGCATAAGAGGCAACAGAGTGTGCTTAGAACAATGGGATGAGTTTAAATATTACTATATAACATTTGGTTAGCTGCAGGGTCACTCCAGAGGACTAATATGGGCTCCAAAGTTGTGTGTGAGGGATTCTCTTATAGTTTGCACTGTTGTACATCAGATTGCTTTGCTTCTTTCCTTCACTGGTAGTTTGTACTGTTGTAAGTCAGGTTGCTTTGCTCTCTTCCTACAATAGTAAGGCCACAGTCAGCTTGCTTTGCTCACTACCTGTTCCAATTTTATTTCAATTTATCCTAATTTATTTGAATTTATTCTAAATTTATATGAATTTTTGAGTGAAAAGAAAAAGAATGCTGACTAATGCTTGTAAAGCATTGGCTAAGCATTGGGTAAGCAGACATCACTCCTATATTTGGTGTAGCATATATACTAGATAAGGTTTTCATCTAGGCCTCTGGCCCTTCTTGAACCCTCTACTGTAAGAGGACACCTCCATTCCTACCTCTAAACGACATGACAACGCTCCAGAGCTACCTTAGCCTGTTTAACTAGTAATGCTTAAACACACTAGTTTAGCTCCGATCCTGCTAACCCTGACACTGAGGGATGTATATAATATAAAAGATCCCTCCAGGAGCCTCATCCTAATCTCTGAGAATTCTCCTGGAGGTGAGTTGTATCATAACTACTAACTGTAATATTAACTGAGGATTCTCCTGGAGTCTTGTGCCCAGTCGCCCTTACATCTACTAATTCTGTGTTATTAAGTTTATGTTGAAGTCAGTCTACTACACTCCCTTCCAACAATGGTCTGCACAGCTACAGATAGTATTGTCCATCAGGTCGCTCTGTTTCCTTCCTACATTGGTAGTTTGTATTGTTGTGCATTAGGTCGCTGTGTTCTCTTCCTTCACTGTTAATTTACACTATTGTGTGTTAGGTCGCTGTGCTCTCTTCCTTTATTGTGAATTTGCACTATTGTAAGTCAGGTTGCTTTGCTCCCTTCCTACAACAGTAAGGCCACAGTCAGCTTGCTTTGCTCACTACCTGTTCCAATTTTATTCTAATTTATCCTAATTTATTTGAATTTATTCTGAATGTATTTGAATTTTGTAGAGTTTTTGAGTGAAAAGAGAGCTATTATGTAAAACTTAGTCATGATTAGGTGAAGCTTTGTCATGCTCACTCAGCAGCCATCCTCCCACATCGGTCTTGCATATATACTAGACAAGGTTTTCATCTGGGCCTACACACCAACAAATAGTAGCAGTATCTTTTTGCAGAGGAAACTTATGAGATATATCAAGTTCTTGCATCTCAGACAGAATATATACTTGGGTCACTCAGAAGCTGACAATCAACATGCTCAGTGGTTGCTAGAGATTGGTGCTAGGTCAACTATGGATAATAATGAGATGATTCAAGTTCCTCAGTCCATGGTTTGTGCTAATCTCAATAGTCTTATCAACAAAATCTATTCAGGAATTGGCAACTCAAGGGCTCAAGATGACCAGTACTTCTTGGATTGCATTATTTTTTGTCCTAGAAATAATGAAGTCTATGATATCAATGAGGCCATTCTCCAACAGTTCAACCCAAATACAGAGGTCTATATGCTGAGAAGTGTGGACTCTGTATCTGAAGAAGATGGAATGCACTATGTTTATCCTGTACAGTTTCTTCAACAACTCAATGCTGGTGGATTGTCTCCTGCTTTACTTTGTCTCAAGGTTGGCTCTCCAGTTATCTTATTGAGGAACTTGGATCCAGGAGAAGGACTTTGTAATGGGACAAGAATAGTAGTGTTGAATGTGAGGAGAAAGGTGCTCCAGTGCAGGATTATCAGCAAGGATAGGAGATTTAAAGGCAAGGTGGTGTTAATTCCAAGGATCAGGTTATCACCTAATACAAAGACATTGCCTGTGCCACTCAAGAGACTTCAATTCCCAGTCAGGCTAGCCTTTGCTATGACCATTAACAAGTCTCAAGGACAGTCAGTGGAGTATGTGGGGATTAATTTGCAAACATCAGTGTTCTCTCATAGACAACTTTATGTGGTCTTTTCAAGATGTACTTCATCTCTGAACATCTCAGTACTTCTTCCAGAGCAGAGCCAAGAGAGTAGAAGGACACTTAATGTAGTATATAAAGAAGTATTTAATAGCATTAGATTATAAATTGTATTTGTATCTAACAATGGACTTGAGATTGATTTTTAATGATTTGAGAGATGAAAAAAAAGCAGACTGCTATTAGAAGAAAGCATAGCAACCTTTCAGACTATACTATCTACTACTTTACAGACTGTTGTAGGAAGAAAATATAGTGGATTGACTATAACACAAACTCAATAACATAATATTACAGAAATTAAACAAACTTTAACCTCACAGACTGTTAAGGGAAGGGAGCATAGTGACCTGACAGACAACACTATCTGCTACTTCACAAACTGTTGTAGAAAGGGAGCATAGCAAACTGACTTCAACATAAACTTCACAAGCTAGGCCATGTAAGGGCGACTGGGCACAAGACTCCAGGAGAATTCTTAGTTAATATTACAGTTAGTAGTTATGATACAACTCATTTCCAGGAGAATTCTCAGAGATTAGGATAAGGCTCCTAGAGGGATCTTTTACATTATATACATCCCTCAGTGTCAGGGTTAGCAGGATCGGAGCTAAACTAGTGTGTTTAAGCATTACTAGTTAAACAGGCTAAGGTAGCTCCGGAGCATTGTCATGTCGTTCAGGGGTAGGAATGGAGGTGTCCCCTTACAGGCCAGAGGCCTGGATGAAAACCTTGTCTAGTCTAGTATATATGCAAGAAGGAATGTGGGAGTGATACTGCTGACACATAGTTTAACTTTTCACATGCTTTCTCTTTTCACTCAAATTTACTCAAATAATTCTATAAAATTCAAATAAATTCAGTAAAATCTAAAAAAAATAGAGATTGACTTTTTATTCTCACATGACCTTTCTTTTCACTAAAAAATTCCATTAACACATTAAAAAATTCAAATAAATTCAGAAAAAATTCAAATAAATTGGAAAAAATTGTAATAAATTGGAAAAGACAGTAAACAAGACAAGCTGACTTACAACAGTGCAAAACACTAGTGTAGGAAGAAAGCAAAGTGACCTGATGTATAATATTACTCACTATAACACAGATCATTGTTAGAAGGAAGCAAAGCTATCTGATAAACAACACTATTTGCAGCTGTGTGGACCATTGTTGGAAGAGAGCAAAGTGACCTGATAGACAATACTATCTGCAGCTGCATAGACCATTGTAGGAAAGAAGTATAGTAAACTAATTTCAACATAAACTTAATAACATAGAATTAGTAGAGGGTTTATAATAGGCTAAAGGCCTAAATGGAAACCTTGTCTAGTATGTATGCGAGAAGGACGTAGGATGATGCCTGCTTAGCCAATGCTTAGCCAACGCTTTACAAGCATTGGTCAGCATTCTCTCTCTTTGCTTGCTAAATTCTACAAAATTCAAATAAATTCACAATAAATTCAAATAAATCGGA
>Ga0157360_1000181_pt1 | contig 28346 bp, 21 predicted proteins | sample AttlaeALBM1_FD_111483 | JGI IMG/M metagenome (GOLD analysis project Ga0157360, IMG submission 111483) | Fungus gardens microbial communities from leaf cutter ant in Ribeirão Preto, State of São Paulo, Brazil - Atta laevigata ALBM1 | ecosystem: Host-associated > Fungi > Mycelium > Unclassified ...
CCTTCAATGGCTTATCGAAGCTGGGCCATCCGCAATGCGATTCAAATTTATCGTCATTACGGAAAAGCGGTGCGCCACAGGCAATACAGTGAAAGGTTCCGCGAATGGGGGAGACCTGATAATCACCGCTAAAGGGGCGCTCTGTGCCTGCCTGGCGTGTGACATGGTATTGCTCGGGCGTCAGGCGTTCACGCCATTCAGCATCTGTTAATGTCACTTTGTCGTCGTTACTCATCGCTAGCCTCATTCTCAACAGTCTTTATAGTGATAATCGTTATAGCGTGCTCTTCGGTGAAGATAAGCATCGCACTTCAGTATGTAGACCCATTATAGGGCTTTCGAGCCTAACGATCATTAACAGGGGGGCAATTACGCTGTATGAGTGGTAACTCGCTGATTGAGTTGAGTTTTATAACCTAAGGTGAGTATGTAAAGTTTGCCATTAAGCTGGTTTTTTGTTGACAATGGGGGAGTAACTCAGTAATATTCGCGCCACTTGTTACGGAGGCGTCGCAAGGTAACATCCGTACCAGACAAGTCCCGTTCGTCTAGTGGCCTAGGACACCGCCCTTTCACGGCGGTAACAAGGGTTCGAACCCCTTACGGGACGCCATTCAGTCGATGATGACTCGGCGGGAATAGCTCAGTTGGTAGAGCGCCACCTTGCCAAGGTGGAGGTCGCGAGTTCGAGCCTCGTTTCCCGCTCCAAATTGTAAAATAGAGGTATCTTTTTAGCTGGATGCCTTTATACATAAAATGGGGAGCCAATAGGCTCCCTTTTTTGTTATCCCGTTGTGTGCTTTGCATGTATGCTTTCCGTTTTCCGTTTTCCGTTTTCCGTTTTCCGCTTTCCGCTTTCCGCTTTCCGACTGGAAAGTATTTGGCGCCCTGAATCTACAGCCTCTTCCCCAATGCACGATATTGATTCCATCATGGCTCTCGCAGGAGTCGTGTGCTATCTCGTTTAAAAAATTGATGAGTACTTCGGATGAATGGGGGTTGTCAGAAAGCTTGTAGTAGCCGTTATCAGGAAATGGGGGAGGTTCCTGGAGGCATAATGCAACATTGCGAGGCTTGTACGAGGGTATGTCATTGTATCAAGCACAAAATTTTAGCGAAGGGCTTGCCAATCGTTTCAGCTTGGTCCATAATGCACGCCGTTCTTCAGGAGTAGGGGAAAGAAATTCTCCTATTTATTAACAGGTTACCTTCAATGCGGTAATTTAGAAGGTATATTAAGCCTGTTTAAGAAGACATTAGGATGTTTCATCCTTCGGCATACGTCCCATTCGTCTAGTGGTCTAGGACACCGCCCTTTCACGGCGGTAACAGGGGTTCGAACCCCCTATGGGACGCCACTTCTACTTATGCTATTGTTCCATGCAATGCATATAGTGAGTGCGGGAATAGCTCAGTTGGTAGAGCGCCACCTTGCCAAGGTGGAGGTCGCGAGTTCGAGCCTCGTTTCCCGCTCCAATCATTTTTATCTCCTTCCTGTTTGTTCATATTCCCTACTGGAATTCAGTTTTTTCTGGTTTCTTTCGCTTTCCTATCGATATTTTTCAACCATTTTTTCTCAACTGCTGATACGCTATTCCTTCCTTGTTTCTCTTGTTCCTTTATGGAATTGGCTATGCCAACGAATAGTTTTCCCGCAAAGGGTTCTTTAATGAAGGGTGTTTCAACAGATAGAGCCTCTCAAAAGATACCGATTATACTGTTGACTGGATTTTTGGGGAGTGGAAAGACAACCGTTCTGAATCATTGGCTCCAACAGCCTGAGCTCGCCCATACTCTGGTCGTTATCAATGAATATGGTGATGTCTCGCTGGATCATCAACTGGTGGTTTCAAGTACTGAACACGTCGTAATGGCTATGGAGAACGGTTGCCTCTGTTGTTCGATTCGCCATGATCTGATTCAAACATTGAAGGACAGTCATTGGCGTTTTTCACGCGGGGGAAAGCGGCAATTCAAACGCGTTCTGATAGAAACGACGGGATTGGCCGATCCTGCTTCCATCATCCATACGTTGACGATACACCCGCAGCTGGTGCGTAAATATCAGTTGGAAACGGTGGTAACGACGGTTGATTCACTGGCGGCAGAAACGACACTTGATCGTTATGAAGAAGCACGTCGGCAGGTCGCTGTGGCAGATGTGATATTGCTGACCAAAAGTGATTTGGCTGGTGAAGCCAAAAAAGGATCGGTGCTTGACCGTCTTCAGGGTAAGCACTCTGCCGAGAAAATGATCTTTGTGGAAGAGGGCGCGGTAAATCCTCAGGATATTTTCAATACAGGGATATACTCACCCGAGGCAGGTCTTTACACGGAGACTTCTGGCACTGGCTTGAAGAGTTTGTTTTTTTACTTTTCTCCTTCCACTGAGGCCTTGCCAACAAGCGGTCTTATCGATCCCTCTTTCCATCATGATGATGGCATCCAGACATTGACCCTTGTTATCGAGAAACCTGTTAGCCCAAAGCTGCTGGAAAATTGGTTAGTGCGCGTAAAAGAAACCTATGGGAGCCAGTTATTGCGCATGAAGGGGGTAGTGAATCTGATGGGGGAAAAGGTGCCGTACGTACTTCATGGTGTCCAGCACCAAATTTTTCCGCCAACGCCATTGCCAGCATGGTCCGCCGGGGATCATTCCTCACGTATCGTGTTCATCACACATGACATCGAACGCGCTGAGATGCAGGCGCAGCTGGATGAGTTTCATGCGCAGGTCATGGCGTCTTGAGAATTCTGCCAGTGCGGGTCAAACAGGTAATCCTGAGGGCAGTCGAAGCCCGGAATGACATTTCCAGGCCTTGGCTCGGTGGTGAGACATAAAAAAACCCGGCTAGGCGCCGGGATATCAAAAGGGATCTTTGCAAGGAACAATTACCTATATTGACTGGCCTGTTCGGGATTAGTTCAAAAAAATTCGAAATTTTTTAAATTTTTTCTTCACAGCGGGTCAGTGATGCCATGGTGCGAGCTTCAACACCCAAATCGCCCCAATAAGCAGGGTGGCAGCTGAAGATCAGAAGCTGATGGCGGCTCGATGCATCGTAGAGTATGCGTTTCATTTGAGTCAGCCGTTCACTGTCAGCGTTCACCAGTGCATCATCCAGAATAAGTAAAGTGGGGTGCCCAGAGGCTTTCAGAAGGTCCGCATAGGCCAAGCGACTGATAACACCCAGCTGTTCCCGTGCACCGAAACTTAGTTGTTCAATGTCGCCCGCACTTTCGCTCTGTCCATGTAAACGTCTTAGCGTCTGTGGAATCAGTTGTTCGTCAAGCGTCAAGTGAGCGTCTGGAAACAGCAACCGTAGGTAGTGGTTGATCTTCTCTAAAAGGGGCGCCTGCAATTGCTGGATCAGCTGTTGACGTCTGTTACGTAGCTTGTCCAACAGAAGGGTGAGGGCAGCTTCCCTACGCGTGAATTCTTCACAGCGTTGGCTCACCTGTGCCTGTTTGGGAACAAGGTGTGCCACTTGTTCTTCCAACCCTTGTGCTCCCAGATTCTCCAAGAGTGTTTCAAGCTTGATTTGCCGGTTTTTTCTATCCTGTTGCGCATGTAGGAAGTGTTGCAAACTTCGGTCCAACCGCTGAACATCCTGCTCCAATAGCGAAGGGATTACGCCTTTCAATTCTGTTTGCAGGGTAGCCATATGTTTTTCATATGTGGTGATTTCGGCTTTCAACGAGACTGATGCTGTGCTTAATTCACGCTGCCTGGCTACGCGTTCTTCGGATGCCAGCTTTTGGTGTGCACGTTTCAGTTCCGCCTTGAGTATTTGTACGGTGGCGGTTGTCCCCTCAAGAGCGACCTGTGCCTGATGGAGTAGCGTATTTTTTTCATCCAGACGTGTTTTGAGGCTTGCTTCCTCCTGTTCCAACGTACGGATGTCAATGACTGCTCCCTCAAAATGATTCGCAGTATTTTCAGTCTCCCTCGATTTTGTCAGGTCGGATGGGGCTGTTTCAAAGAGGGATGCATCGAAGCCAGAAGTATCAATGGCAGATAGCTGCTGTTGGAGCGTATCAGCCTCCTGTTGTAATTGAAGGCGCGCAGTTTTTAATGTATCGAGTCCTTCAGGTGCCTGTGCTTCCCACCGTGTTCGTGCGTGAAAGGCTTCGCGATCAAGCTCACGGTATTCATCCAGTCGTTTTTTAGCGTCTTCTAGCGAGGTAACGCCCAATGCTTCAAGAAGACTGCTTACTTGTGCCTCCTGAGCTTGTTTTTGCTCCACCAGCGAATCAAGATCATTATTGCCGGGCGTTAGCGTAATTTCCCCAATATCGGGCATCACCAGTGTTTCAGTGTCCAATAGGCGATATTGGCCAGCACCGTCAAGGGTGGTATTACCCAGCGTGAGCGTTTTCCCTTCGTTGAGACGATACGTTAACAAAGGCGCCTTGCTGTTAAGCTGTATGGTCAGATGAGTCAGTTGCTGCTGCGCAGATTCCAGCTGATCAACTGCCTTGGCATCAATCGCTACCTTGTACAGTCTCGCTTCAAGTGTCTTTAACGCTTTTTGTGCTTTTTCAGCGGCGGAGATTCGGTTTTCGAGCTGAGAGATTTGTTGTTTGGTCTGCACATGTTGCTGTCGGAGGCTCTGCCATCTTTCTTTATTGCGGGCAGACGCGAGAACATGGCGCTGTTTTTTCAAATCCTCTTTTAAGGCATGCACATGTTCTTCGAGTTTGATGCGCGCTGCATGTTGCTCTTTAAGTGTTATCTGTTTTTCTTCCAACGCCTGCTGACGTTGCTGTTGCTCCCGAACATCGTTGTCATGAGCGAGTAATTGTTCGATGACTTCGCTATGCCGCTGCTTTCGTTGCGCCAATTGTTGGTGCTGTTCGTCAAGTTCCTTTTGCTGACGTTGGACATCGGCCAGTTTTTTCTCTGCATCATTGAGTTGCCGGGTCAGTTGGCCTTGTCGATCTTCCTGTTCATCTTTACGAATGTCATTGTGCAGACCTGTCAATTCATCCACGTAGGACTCGTAGGCAGTAATCTGTGCTCTGAGGGCTGCCACTTTATCGGATATCGCTGCCTTTTCGCTCAACGCTTGTGCGTATTCCCCCCGAGGTTTTCGGGTGGAGGGTGTCACTAATTCATTACGCAGGTGTTCGACCTGTTGTATCAGTTGATCGCCGCTGGAAGAGGAAACCTCGCCCACCATGGACTCCAATACCCCGCGGATTCTGTCCGATGCATGGCTGACCGGGGCGGTGATGTCCTGTGCTTCCCCTTGCTGTATCCAGAGCAGGCCAGGGATACCTTGCTGCGCAGGTTTACTGTTTCCTTTGGCAGCATAAGTAAAGCCAAGAAGTGACTCCAACCGCTGTTCAGCATCATCACCTTCATGGGTAATGCCGTCTATCGTTAACACGCAGCGCTTTTTAGCCATGAAGCTTTTTAACAGCCGGTACTGTTTTCCGTCATGTGTGAAGCGGATATCGACTGTTGGCGCTGTGTTGCCTTGCTGCCAGGGTTGTAGGTGCTCCAACTTGCTGGAACGATAACGTTCGAAAAAGGCACTGCGTATGGCAGCCACCACCGTGCTCTTTCCCGCTTCATTCGGGCCAACGAAAAGATTTAGTCCCGACGTCAGGTGGTCTATCGTAAGCGAGTGGGAAAAGCGCTTGAATTCACTGAGGGTCAGCGATTGTAATTCCATCAGTGATGCTCCTTGTGCTGGCCTTGCTCCAATAGGTCGGCAAGGATCACCAGGGCATCCCTCGCAGTTCGGGGATGTTCATCATTTGGAGGGGCTGTGGAGGCTGCTTCCTGCTCTCCACGTAGCTCCTGAATCACTGCTCCAACATATCCATCAGCGGCCAACTGCGCGATGTCCTGCTCGCTGGGCATGATACGAAGTTCGTGCATGGAAACATCAAAGGCACGAGCAAGGCCTTGCGCTTGCCCAATGGCCTGAGCGATACGTTGATAGGCTTCGATCGTGACACTACCGCTTAAATCGAGATCCACCACGGCGCGAGCGTCGAGTCCTTCCAGCCAATGGAGTAATGTATCGATGTCACTTTCAACATGAAGCGTGAAGGCATGCGCAATCCACTGGAACTGCCCCGACCTGAGCGGTGTAACAACGGGGATGGCGGTAGGAGAGGCCAGTTCGACCAGTAGTACCTGACCACTTTCATTGTTACGAAAACGATCCTGTTCAGGCGTACCCGAATACCAGGTGTGGCTGTTGATTTGCATCATGCCGTGCCAATCGCCCAGCGCCAAATATGAAAGGTGGGCCTTTTCGGCACGCTGGGGATCAATCGGATTGGCGGCATCGATGTCACTGTCCAACAATCCAGTGACGCTACCATGTGCGACACCCACGCGGTAAAAGTTCGCCGGAGTGTTGGCATGGTCAAACCAGGCTGTCAGATCCTGATAGGTATGGCGTTGGGTGAGGGGCGCCGGCAGTATGGATAGCTGAAGGTCTTCGAAATGAAGGGGGGTCGGCTGTGTACAGACAAAAACATGGTCGGGAATGGTGTCCATACGTTGTGCCTGCGTCCACACTGACTCAACCAACGCCGCATCATGGTTGCCCGGAATCACGATCCATGGCCCATCAAAGGCCTTTAATACATTGAAAAGTCGACGCACGGTTTTGTCAGCCACTGTTTGGGCATCGAATATGTCGCCAGCCACAATGACGGCATCCACGCGATGTTCGGTCGCAAGGCGAGCGATATTCTCGACGCACTGGATGCGTGCTTCAGAGAGAAACAGGGCGTCATCAGGATCGAATTGCCCGTAAGGTTTGCCTATCTGCCAATCAGCGGTGTGTAGAATCTTCAGCAAGAGAAGCTCCAGCAGGTTTTAATTTATGCCTATTTTATCGTGTTGTATTACTTTTTGGTGTAGATAAATCGGCCTTTTTACCCCCGCTTTATGAGCTCGACAATGAGGGACGCGCTATTCACTGTTTTCGAAATCAATGACACGCTGTTTGAAAACATCATCGTGAGCATTGTAGTGGTTGTAGTGATAGAGGCAGCAAACAGCAAAGTGGAGCAGGGGATACATAGCCTTCCTCAATATGCCGGCTTTTACATTAATATCGTGATGTCCTGCCAACCATAGGCATATTCCGTCAGGGTAACATCGCCCCGTTGGTCCGCTTTTTGGAGTATATAGTCAGCCCCCAACTTCTCATAAAAATCCCGAGCCTTACGATTGTTATCCAGTACCCACAATGCCGCCTTACGTATTCCATGAGCGTGCAGCCGTTCCGCCATTCGGGCCATGAGTCTTCGACCAAGCCCCAGTTGCTGATAAGTGCGGAGAATATAAATAGCCTGGAATTCCCCTTCATACCCCGCTTCGAGTAGCTTTTGATCCCGTTGCGGGCTGCAGCAGGCAAACCCGACTGTCAGTCTGTGGTCTTTGCGGATAAACTCCGCCACAAAAACATGCATACCCGTTAGCAGCAAGGGGATATCCGTTGATGGCGGAGACGGATATTCAGGCGTCTCTTGTGAGCTCAAAAGCTGATGCCAGAACGTTTCCCGCTTTTCGACACTGAGTTTGTCCAGCATCGCCCGGGGTAATAGTCCGGAGTAGGTTTCACGCCAGGAGGCGACGTGAATCATCGCAATGGCATGGGCATCCTCCACGGTTGCCGGGCGGATGACAGTGTTGTATTCACCGAAATGAGGAAAGGGCGTTTTATGTAGAGGGGCCATCCGTGTGTGATCTCTTTTGTTTTTCTACGAATATGATTTTTATGTAAAAAAAACTTGCCAAGTGCCGATATAATATGAATAATACGCCGCGTTGTTGAGCGACTCTGCTCAGCGGCTTTGCGTCCCATTCGTCTAGTGGTCCAGGACACCGCCCTTTCACGGCGGTAACAGGGGTTCGAACCCCCTATGGGACGCCACTCAATTTTCCCCCGCACACTCAGTTTCACCCCGAATAGTATTTTACTCTGTCAGCACTGTATCTATCCTGCGAGTATCGTATTCTGTTACCCTCGTATTCAGTCAGCGTTTGCTCTCCCACTTCATCTCTATTCTACACCTTATCCCTGTTTTCTTCTCTGGCCGTTTGTTTCTCGTTACCGGTTCTCAGAGCAGTTGTAGATTCAAAACGTCCCTCGTACTCTGATCTTCTTTGCATGTACGCTCGCACGTGCGTCTTTCATTTTACTCCCTCTTCGAGACACATAGACGACACCACCTTCAGACAAACTCATTTTCCAAATACAGCTTTTGCCGAAGGGAATAAGGAGAAGGGCATTAATCGTATGAGACATTGAAGATATTGAAAATATAGAAAATGGGTACGTGGCTCACAAGGAAAAATAGAATAGAGAGTCCGGTCGGGCATGCGAGTCTTTGAAGCTGCTGTATCGTTTATGAGGATGTGTTTACACGGCTATGCAAGGTTTATATCAATATTCATTAAGCGTATATACGATATTTGCGTTAAAATAGTGCCCTTTTTCCCGTGACTGTGTCTTCAGGTGGTCCTTTTTTGTACTGCCTTTTGTACGTGTTTTTGCAACCTTGTGTGAAAGACACGTCTGTTGGAAATATTTGCCAGTCTTTCGTGGCCACTATTTTCGTATCCATGCGCTTTGTTAAAAGCGTATCACAGCTTTCATGCGTGCTGAGTTTGGGGATGAGGAAATGAACGTTATCGCCAATCAGTCAGCGACATGCTCATCTCGGGTTTATTTCTTTTGATGAAGCACTCTCATTCGGTATGGGTGTGCTTCGCTCATATCATCATTTATGACAGGAGCCGATAATGGCAGAAGAAGCCCTCTCCATTCGAGGCCTGACCAAGGTTTATGCGAACCAACATGCTGCCCTGAAGGGAATCGATCTGGATGTCGCCGCAGGCGACTTCTTTGCCTTGCTGGGTCCTAATGGGGCAGGTAAGTCGACGACCTTGGGTATTGTCTCTTCCATGGTCAACAAGACGAGTGGCAGCGTCAAAATCTTTGGTATTGATATCGACAAGGATTTCTCCAGAGCGAAGTATGCCCTTGGCGTAGTGCCGCAGGAGTTTAACTTCAATCCTTTTGAAACAGTTGAAAATATCGTGTTGGCACAAGCTGGATTCTACGGTATTTCACGTCGTAATGCGTATCCACGTGCGCAGCAATTGCTTGAAGATCTGGGGTTGGGAGACAAGCGTCAGCAACAGGCCAGAACGTTATCCGGCGGGATGAAACGCCGTCTCATGATTGCGCGAGCGCTAATTCATAAACCGCGCCTGCTGATTCTTGACGAGCCGACTGCCGGTGTCGATATCGAACTTCGCCGCAGTATGTGGGAGTACATGGAGCGTATTAATGCGGAAGAGGGAACGACCATCATCCTCACAACGCATTATCTGGAAGAGGCTGAGGCCTTGTGCCGTAACATCGCTATCATTGACCAAGGGGAGATCGTCAAACACTCCAGCATGCAGGATCTCCTTGGTGAGCTGGATATCGAAAGCCTGATACTCGACCTGAACGAACCGCTGGAGGGATTGCCCGACATCCCCGGTTTTGTCGTCGAGAAGATGGAAAATGATAACCAGTTGGCACTTTCCGTTAAGCGTGGACAGCACATCAATGATGCTTTCGATGCGCTTTCACAGCAGGGGATCAAGGTCAACTCCATGCGTAATCGTAGTAACCGGTTGGAAGAACTCTTTGTTTCGCTGGTTGACCACAAGAATTCACAAAAGGGAATCCGCTAAATGTCAGCGCAGCAAATCTTCACGGCCTTTTGGACTATTTTGGCGCGTGAGATACGTCGTTTTACCCGTATCTGGCCCCAAACGCTCTTGCCACCCTCCATTACGATGGCCATGTACTTCCTGATTTTCGGTAATCTGGTAGGCTCTCGTATCGGAACGATGGACGGGTTTCCCTACATCGATTATATCGTGCCAGGATTGATCATGATGTCGGTGATCACCAATAGCTACTCCAACGTGGCATCCTCGTTTTTCGGTACCAAGTTTCAGCGCTCCATTGAAGAACTGATTGTATCCCCTATGCCCAATTGGGCCATTCTGTTGGGCTATGTGGCAGGGGGCTCGGCCCGCGGTCTATTGGTCGGGTTGATTGTGACCTGTGTGTCATTGTTCTTTACGCATCTGCCTATCATGCACCCCTTGCTGACCATTCTGGTGGTCGTGCTAACAGCGCTGCTGTTTTCCACCGGCGGTTTTATCAATGCATTGCTGGGCAACAAATTCGACGACATCTCCATCGTCCCCGTCTTTGTCTTGACGCCATTGACGTATCTGGGCGGTGTGTTCTATTCCATTCATACGTTACCGGTCTTTTGGCAGCATGTTTCAAAACTCAATCCGATTCTTTATATGGTGAATACGTTCCGTTATGGCATTTTGGGAACCTCGGATATCGCGGTAGGCTGGGCACTTTTGGCTATTGTTGTGTTCAATATTGTTCTCTTCGCCATTACGTTGAGCATGTTGAACCGAGGCAAGGGGATTCGTCACTAATGAATGAACATTCGGAAACACCTGAAAATACGGAGCAACTGCTTGATCATGCTCCTCTGGGGCATACCTCGGCGTACCCTTCCCACTATGACGCCGGGCTGCTTTTTCCTATTCCCAGAAGTAGTAACAGGGCGTCGTTAGGTCTTGCAGAGGGGGAGGAACTCCCCTTCGTCGGGCTGGACTTATGGCAGGCATTCGAGGTCTCCTGGCTTGATATGAAGGGTAAACCTATTGTGCGTCTGGCCCGCTTTGCCATTCCTGCCAATTCGGACAACCTGATTGAGTCCAAGTCGTTCAAGCTATATCTGAATAGCTTTAACCAGACGCGTTTTCATAGCGAAGGTGATGTACAGGAACGCCTTGAGTGGGATCTAACGGATGCGACTGGTGCAGAGGTGATCGTCACGCTATACAAACTCGGGGATAAGGCTTTTTCAGTACAGGAAGTGGAAGGTACCTGTATTGATGATCTTCCAGTGGAGATTAGCGAATATGAACCGGATGCTGAGCTACTAAACTGCGATGCTACTCAGATTGTTGAAGAGAACCTGTGCTCGCATCTTCTGAAATCCAATTGTCCTGTCACAGGGCAGCCGGATTGGGGCAGTGTGGAGATTTTCTATCGCGGCCCACGTCTTTCACGGGAAGGGTTGCTCAAGTACATTGTGTCCTACCGTGGGCATCAGGATTTTCATGAGCACTGTGTTGAACGGATCTACATGGATCTGCATGCCTGCCTTAAACCGGCTTATTTAGCCGTGATGGCTCGCTATACACGGCGCGGTGGGTTGGATATCAACCCTTGCAGAGCCAGTAGCTTTGATGCACTGAATCCGAAATGGCTGGAAGGCAGAACCAGTCGTCAATAAGTCGCACCGATGACTCACGCCGTTATGATCATGACTCAACTTGTTACGTCCGCATTTGGGAACGATTGCATGGCACAGATCCAGTATTGTGTGGGGATACGAGTGCAAGTAGGCTCAGATGTCCGCATAACGCAGTTTTACTGATGTATGGCCTTCGAAAAACACGATGACGAAGGCGGTGTGCATATCGGTACGACGAATAAAGAGTGATTGCTTATCAGCAGTCGTTTTTTCACGAATAACCATTCACGATGAATCCGAGCTAACCCACAAATCACTCGAGCAATGGAGAGTCAGATTGATGGATACTACGACGCTGTTACTTGAACGGCGCTCACATGGAAAGGTCAGCGGACCCGAACCGACTCGCGAGCAGCTTGAGCTGATGTATCGGGCCGCTCTGCGGGCACCTGATCACAAATCGCTGGCGCCTTTCCGCTTTGTAGAGTTGAAGGGAAAAGGGCGTGAGCGGCTGGGTGAACTGTGTGTTCATGCGGAAAAATCACGCAAACCTGAATCGAGTGAAGAACATCTTCAATCCATCCGGGATAAATGTTTGCGTGCGCCTGTCATCATTGCGGTGATCGCCAAAGTACAGGACAACCCGAAAGTGCCTCGTGTCGAGCAGGTGGTGACGGCTGGATGCGCAGCACAGGCGATGCTCTATGCCGCCTATGCAGAAGGGCTGGGAGCCATGTGGCGTACGGGCGATTTTGCCTACCACCCGACGGTGCGGGAAGCCTTTGGCCTTACTCCCATGGATGAGCTAGTGGGTTTTCTCTATATTGGGCAAAAGGTAGGTGAAGATAAACCTGTACACCCACTGGACCCTGCCGACTTTGTCGATCATTGGGATGCATGATGCTAATATTCCCTCAGCGTATTCGGAATAAATTTTAGTCGCTAAAACGTTGAAAAAGCTTGCAAACGGCGCGTTCACAGGATAAAGTATGCGCCGTTCAATTGGCCTACGGGTCAAGAGCAGGAGAGGTGTCCGAGTGGTCGAAGGAGCACGCCTGGAAAGTGTGTAAGTCGCAAGGCTTCGAGGGTTCGAATCCCTCCCTCTCCGCCACTTATTCAGAAAAAGCCGTCCCTTATGGGGCGGCTTTTTTTATGTTCGCAGTGTCAAGTCTGGATTTTCACTGAAAGCCTACGGTTTTCATAAGCCGATTGCTGTTTTTATGTGGCAATAAAGTCACTTTCAATGCATGTAATTTTATAAGACGAAAGTTGTGACTAAATAAGCCTTGTTGAGTAAAAAAAAGGTTGAAAAAACAGCAATTCTGTAAAAAAGCAAACAATTTTACGTTTTTACTAAGACTTTTGGCTAGCAGCATGTTGCTAAGTTTACGAACATAGGGTACCAATACGTCTGTTAATCAATTCATTGTTGGTTCTGATCAGATGTTGCATGTCCTTTTATCATATTGGGGCCGACCAAAAGGTAGTCAGGAGAGAGAGTTGTGAGAATTGGAGTCGTTGGTTTAGGAAGAATGGGCGGTAACATTGCACGCCGCTTGCTTAAACACGGTCATGAATGTGCCGTTTTTGATGCCAACCCTGCATCAGTCAAGCAGCTCTCAGAAGCGGGTGCTGATGGTGTTGATTCCCTTGAAGCGCTGGTCAAGGCACTTCCTGCACCGCGTACTATTTGGTTGATGTTGCCTGCGGGCGAAATCACCAACTCTACGCTGAAAGCCCTTGAAGGCCATCTTGAAAGTGGCGATACCGTTATTGAAGGGGGGAACGCCTTCTACAAGGACGATATTTCCCGTTCTGAACATCTTGCCGAGAAAGGGGTCAACTACCTTGACGTGGGTGTTTCCGGTGGTGTTTGGGGGCTGGAACGCGGTTATTGCATGATGATCGGTGGCAAGAAAGAAGTGTTCGAAAAACACGATCCCATCTTCGCGACCCTGGCGCCCGGTGAAGGCGAAATCGAGAAAACTCCAGGGCGTGAAACCCGTGATCCGCGTGTCCTGCAGGGCTATCTCTACTGTGGTCCCGTCGGTTCCGGTCACTTCGTGAAAATGGTTCACAACGGTATCGAATATGGCATGATGCAGGCGTATGCAGAAGGCTTTGATATCATGCGTAACAAAAACCTGGCGAGCCTGCCAGCCAATCAGCGTTATGACCTGGATATGGCCGATATCGCAGAAGTATGGCGCCGTGGTAGTGTTGTTTCCTCCTGGTTGCTTGACCTCATCTCAATCTCTCTTGCCAATGATGAGTCTCTGGATGAATTCAGTGGTCAGGTAAACGATTCAGGTGAAGGACGTTGGACCATTGAAGCCGCCATCGAAGAAGCTGTACCGGCTAACGTACTGACAGCATCTCTTTACACTCGCTTCCGTTCTCGCTCAGGTAACTCCTATGGTGAGAAACTGCTTTCAGCCATGCGTAACCAGTTTGGCGGTCACGTCGAAAGCAAGTAAAATCCCATGTAGCGTTGATGTGTCGGGCTGAAAAGGCCTGCTCTCGAGATGAGGGCAGGCTTTTTTGCGTCAATTATAATACGGCCCGTTTTTGTATAACGCCATGCAATACTGGCAACCACCAATGACATAACTCCAAGAGGTAACGCGTGATGGCAGACTGGGACGTCGTCATTATCGGGGCAGGCGCCGCAGGCATGATGTGTGCCGCTACTGCTGGATATCGGGGGAAGCGGGTCCTTCTGCTTGATCACGCCAAGCGGGCAGGTAAAAAGATCCTGATGTCTGGTGGCGGGCGGTGTAATTTTACCAATCTGGATGCTTCACCCTCGCACTATTTCTCCGATAACCCCTATTTTTGTATTTCCGCCTTGAAGCGCTACACCCCTCATGATTTTCTTGAATTGGTTGAGCGCCATGGTATTGAACATGTCGAAAAGGCCCCCGGGCAATTATTTTGCGCCGATTCGTCCAAGCCTATCGTCGAGATGTTGTTAACCGAGTGTGAATGGGCCGGTGTGTCGCTGGAAGTGACAACAACCATTGATAGCGTCAAAAAGCGTGAAGACTTTTTCGAAATCACTACAAATAAGGGAAACATCAGCACGGAGAAAATGGTGATCGCAACCGGTGGTCTGTCAATTCCAACAATGGGGGCGACGGGGTTCGGCTACGATATTGCGCGCCAGTTTGGGCTTGATGTGCTTCCTACCCGACCCGCTTTGGTCCCTTTCACGTTAACTTCCCACTGGAAGGCTTTTTTCGAGGCATTATCCGGTATATCTGTACCCGTATCAGTCACATGTAATGGTGTGACTTACCGGGAGGCCTTATTGATTACGCATCGTGGATTATCCGGGCCGGCGATGCTCAAGGCGTCCAGCCATTGGTTACCGGGCGATAGTATAGTCATCAACTGGTTGGATAAAAGTGATAGCCTTGAGGAATTGAAAGCATTACGACAGGCTCAGCCGCGAAAAACCCTTCGAGGCTGGTTGGCTCACCATTTTCCCAAGCGGCTTGCGCAGGCCTGGGGAAATTCCCTGGCTCAGGAGGGGGGCTTGAGTCCGGATGCGCCGTTAGCCGAGTGGGGAAACGCTGCATTGGTAGCGCTGGTTCATCGTATGGAACACTGTGAAATCAAACCTGCAGGCACTGAAGGCTGGCGTACGGCTGAAGTGACTATGGGAGGTGTAGATACACGGGCTATTTCATCAAAAACCATGGAAGCCAACGATATTCCCAACCTCTATTTCATTGGCGAAGTACTGGATGTGACCGGGCAGCTTGGTGGGTACAACTTTCAGTGGGCGTGGGCTTCCGGTGTCGCCTGCGGCCTGAGCATCTAGGCCAAATCATTCGGTTAATCAAAAAAGAACCCACGCCCTCCAAAGAGGATACGTGGGTGGATAGTGGATGTGGCCAGCTTTTTTGATTCTGCCTCATGTTTGTCTTTTCCATGAGAAGACAGCCCTCAGTCATGCCATAAATGACTGTCGTCATGCTACAGAAGACGGCGTACATTCCGTGCCAATGCATAGAAGCCGATACCCTTGCGCGCCATCCTGACCAACTTGTGAGGACTGCGTTTAAGATACCGTGCCATCACCACACCGCTCACCAATAAAATCGGCTTTTTAAAGTACATCAGCCGAGATGCAGCATGATCAAAAGAGGCCGTTGCATTCAGCCATTCCTCGTTGGCATCGCGTAATTGACGGCGATTTCGCTGGATTCGCTGTTCAAGAATACGACGCTGCTGAGCAAGAGAGCGAGGTTTGTCCGCCATCAGTCTTTATCCCTTTGAAGCTGACGTCCCATCGAATGCTTGTCCAATTCATCCTCGATGTCTGACTTGTCCTCACTCATCAGTGAGAGTGTAGTACGAAGAAGCGTTGGGCGACTGGCAAGCACCTTGACTCTAATGGCGAGAATAATAGCCAGACCAAGCAAGACGCCTGCTGCACAGCCAATGGCCAGCAAACGGTGTGTATCCCAGAAATAGACGACAATCCACAGGATGACCATACCGATACCGAAGAGCCCCAATAGAACGGCCACAAAGGTATTGATGAGCAATGAAAAAAAACGGTCTCGCTCTTCCTGCAGCTCAACGACAGCCAAGCGCAACCGAGCCTCGCCTGCGCTTAATAATGTGGCGATGAGCCGCTTTGAGGCATTAAAGACGGAGACAGCAGGACCTGTGCGTTTTTCAGCCATTAACGTCGTCCTATGAGAATACCAATGGCGAGACCTGCCGCTGCCGCGATTCCAATGCCACGCCAGGGATTATCCTGTACATAGGAATCTGCGCACTGGAAGGCATCACGGCCATGTTCCTGAAGGGTCTCCTGACCGGATTTCAGGCGATCCCGAATATTGTTGCCATGTTGTTGAAAACGTTCCTTCACTTCAGCAAGACGTGAACCGGCTTCATTACGAAGTTGATCCAGCTGCTCGGCTGAATCATCGGCACTGGAGGAGATGAACTGTTCCAGCGTATCTGACAGAGTACGAATATCGTCTTCCAACTGCTCAATGGAACGTGCGCTCTGATCCTTGATCTCTTTTTTTGAAGCCATGGTTCAATACCCCCAACGTGTGTGATCAACCTGCCAAGGTACTCGTCTAGTCGTAGGTGAGTGTTTCGTATATTCACCACACGGGCGATAAATTTCACCGCTTTTTCCTATAACAAGTACTTATCATGAGTTTTAGGTATAGCGGTAGTGCCTTGTATTTGCAAGCCTTCTTTCCACTATCGGACGAGGTGAATGACTATTGAAATGGATGAGTTACGTGAGAGTGACATAACGTTCACGTGTATAGAAAAAACATTACATAGCGCTACATAAACAGTGAGCGGATCTGATTCTCAAGTCGGTGATGGATGTCGTGGTGGGGCAAACCGTATGTGTTGATCCTGCCTCCCGCGACTCTGCTACAGGTTGATATTATTGAATGAGATACCAATCCCGAAACGCTGCACATGATGATTATAGTCGATCATGCTTTCGCCATAGCCATTGTAATATTGCAAGTAACCATGCAGTTTCGACCATAGCGGGAAGGAGTATTCGAGCTGATTGCCGTAATGCCCTTTACCGGGGTTGCCAACTATGGACCAGGTAAACTCATTGTTATTACGTGTGTAGGCAAACATGATGCGCGCATAGCCCACGTAATCTTCAATGGAAGGGTTGTTGTCACTCGATTTTGATTCTGGAATTCGCCACCACGGACGTACGCTGATTTCCATGGGGCCTCGTGCAAATACTGATTCCAGAAAGAGGCGGTTCCAGCTGCGTGAGATAGGGTCGGAACGGCCATTGGATTCATGAACAAAGCCAAATGAATTTGATGTATTGGTCCAGCCCAGAAACGTTTTATTGTTGGTAAATTGGACAAAGAGTTCTGGTTCGTAATTGGTCTCACGGAAAGGAGATGACGCCGAAGAATTGTAGGCTTGCCACCATGAACGCTGAGTATAGGCAACATACAGGTTACCATTGTGATGGTAGAGGTTATGCCACAGACGTGCTTTGATACTGAGCTGGAACTTGATTTCATTATGATCAGGAGAGCTTTTGGGCGCGACCTGATGGAAAGTGCGCTGATCCAGGTGGTCAGTATTATACGCGATCGGCAGGATATAGTTGCGCCGATAGGTCGAAAGCGATAGTGGATTGTTTTCTGCCTGACGTTCGAAATAGGATTGTGCAGCCCGTTCGCGTTCCAGATCGGTCATTGGTACGGTCTGAGCCTGATAATACTGGTTGATCTTTTGGTGAGTCTGCTCCGATACTTTCAGGGTATCAGCATCTACACCCGAGGGTGAGGTTGTCATACTCGCCGTAGGTCTGGCTGAACCAAAATGTGTTGAAGGCACCGGCGTGGATAGCCGACTAGAGATGTCGGAACCCGGACGCTTGGCAATCATTCCGTTCAGAATGGGCTGCCCGGCTGTATCCGATGACACATCCCTGGCATGATCATGCGGGTTAATAGCGGTTAGACCCGTTGTGGTGTGCGCATTGGATGGCTCGCTGATAGAGGCATCGTAGACGGGTACATGCCGGGTATCATGCACATTGAGGTTGCTTTCGCCGGGCGCCAAAATCCTGTTCAGTGTCGGGCTGTTACCTGAGGTGTCTGCGGTACCAGGTAGCAGAGGATTGAAACTGAAGCCGAGGCCGATACGATTCACACGGTGATTGTAATCAATCAGACTTTCACCATAGCCATTGTAATACTGGATCATGCCACGTACGCGTCCCCATAGGGGAAAGGTATAGTCTACTTCAGTCCCCAATCGGCCGGTGAAAGGGTTCCCCATCGCATTGATGGAAAATTCCTGATCACCCTGTGTGGTGTAGAGCACACCTACCTGTCCATACCCCAAATACTTTTCAATATTGGGATTGTTATCACTTTTGTGTGAATCGGGAATACGCCACCACGGTTTAAGCGAAATGGCCCAGGGGCCGCGTTGCAAAATAGCCTCTACATACAGGCGGTTCCAGCTGCGCGAGGCCGTATATTTTTCATCATGAACATTTCCCCCACGCCCGTTGGATTGGTGTAGGAAACCAATCCTGTTAATGGTGTTCACCCAGCCAAAATAGCGTTTGTGGTTGGTGAAGCGCAGGAAGAGTTCTGGCTCGTAGTTGGTCTCTCGGAAGGGAGCGGAATCCTTGGCATTATATGCCTGCCACAGGGAAAACTGCGTATAGCCGAGGTATAGATCGCCATTATGGTCGAACAGGTTTTGCCCCAATGCTACTTTCAGGCTGATCTGGTACTTGACCTCGGTGTGTTGTGGAGAGTGGTTGCCCGCTGCACGGTAGGCCTGCAGGTTAGGCAAGTGCTTGTCATAATCGAAAGGTAGAAAATAGTTGGGTAAATAGGTCGAAATAGCCAGCGGGTTAGCGTTTGCCTCGGAATCCAATTGTAGCGTCTTTTGTGCCAATGCCTGAGATTGCTGTTCAGGTGTTGGCTCTGATAAGGCATGCCCCTGTATTCCCTCGGCCCTTGCCGGTGAGGTGATGGCGATGAGCATCACTTCTATTATCAAAGACAGCAGCAAACGTGATGGTGGGGCAGATACTGGCATTTTTACTCTTTTGGCTCTCTAGCTGTAAAGGACGTTGGCTATAAACGATCGTTGCCTGTCAATGAAGTATAGCTACATGATTCATTCATGGTTTCTTTTCCCGAACCTTCATCGCATGAGGCATGGGGACAACCCGATGCTGCTGGAATTCAGTTAAATGCGAGCGTCTTTCAATGCTTGATGAGGGTGCTATGTGCTCGGTTTGCCAGTAAACATCCTGAAACAGGTATAGAGAATAGAGTATTTCATGGACATGTATGTCGCTACTCTCTCATGGATATTATCTCATCAATGCTATCCCATGACTGCTATCTGATCGGTACTGTCTCACAGATCCTGTCTAACAGGAACTATTTCACTGAAACTGTCTTACAGGTCTGTATTTCAGGACAGTGTACACGTTCTGAGTATTTAAAATACGGTTTGTAGAACTGTCTGTGGATCGTCTATTCATTGACGCTGGCAAACGATCATTATTGACCGTTAGTGGGAATGTGTACCGCCCACGGATTTATGCGTTGTGGAAGTAGAACTTTTCGGCGCGAATTGCTTCACCGTATTCTCCTCCTCCAGTACCGTGAGGATGCCGCAGTGTTCACCCTGACGTTCCTCTCCGCAATATCCTTGTAATTCAACCAACTGATTTCGTAATGCCTGCAGTTCACCGATGCGATTTTCGACATGTTGGAGGTGTTCATTGATGAGCTCCGATACCTGACGGCATTGATCCGTTGATGTATCGCGCAAACCGAGGAGGGCACGAATTTCATCGAGTGTCATATCCAGTGCGCGGCAACGGCGTATAAAGCGCATGCGCTCAAGATGATGTTCTCCATAAAGGCGATAATTGCTACGGCTACGTATCGGCGTCGGCAACAACCCTTCACGCTCATAATATCGAACGGTTTCAACTGCACAGGCCATCTGTTTGGCCAATTCGCCTATTTTCATTGGATCTTTCATACCACTGCATATAGTCACGGTGCCTGTGGAATGGGTTTCAGTCTCCGCTGAACAGCGTTTGGCGGTATCCCTCGGTGGTGCTTTCCTGTTTTTTCGGTGATCCATGTCTTGACCCTGTAGCAGTTGTAGGGTGTTAACTATGCCGTATCAAAGGTAAAACGCAAGAGAAATCAAAGGTGTCATGTAATAAGATAGTCTGACACCATGATTGAGGAGCTGACATTGAGTCATAGTCATCACCAGGCTTCAGATAAATCTGCACATAGCCAACAGGTACATGATGATTCCCATGATCATACTCATGGGCATTCGCATGATCATGGACACGCACATGGACATTCCCACAGCCACGGACATGGGCACTCGCACGTGAGCGAAGTGACGGCCGATAGTGAGCAACGTGTTTTCTGGGCCATGTTGATCACACTTGCCTTTATGATAGTGGAGATTCTGACCGGTCTATCCAGTCATTCGTTGGCGCTGATCTCAGATGGTATCCATATGCTGAGCGATACTTTCTCGCTGGGCCTGGCGCTCTTTGCATTCCGCCTGAGCCGTCGCCCGTCCAATGCGCGTCATAGTTATGGTTATCAGCGTATTCAGGTTTTGGCAGCCTTTACCAATGGTTTGGTATTGTTTCTAATCGGCCTATGGATTGTGATTGAAGCAATAGAGCGACTGTTTTCGCCGGAACCTGTGGCTGCGACGCCTATGCTGGTGGTAGCGATTATTGGGTTGATCGTGAATGGCGTATCATTCTGGATTCTGGAAGGGGGCGAACACGATAATATCAATTTGAAGGGTGCTGCTTTGCATGTGATGGGCGATTTGCTCGGTTCAGCGGCTGCGATAATCGCGGCTATCATCATCAAGTTGACCGGTTTCAATGAAGCAGACCCGTTGCTCTCCATTCTGGCCTGTATTCTGATTATTCGTAGTTCCTATGCCGTACTGCGTCGTTCCTCCCATATTTTGCTGGAAGGAGTTCCCGAGAAAGTCGTGCCTGACGACGTGCGACAGTCGCTGGGGAGTGTGGAAGGGGTGACCAGTGTCCATGATCTGCATCTATGGAGTCTGGCAGATAACGATATTCTATTGACTGCACATTTGGTTGTTGTAGAAGAGCGGGTTGATAACCGTGTCTTGCAGGAAGCCCATCAGGTGTTGGCCCTGCGCTTCGGCATTGAGCATGCGACATTACAGATCGAGAAAGCCGGTATGAGCGATGAGGGGGCTTGTTCCCATGGTATGCTTCACCCCTGATCAGTCAAACGGGTGACGACGTTACAGGTTTCTTGCCTTCGAGTGAGGAAGTTACGTGACGTGCCACATTCGCCCTCGGCCTTTCAGAGCACCACTCCTTTATGGCACTGCGCTTCATTTGCGCGGTGCTTTTTTATCTCCGGGGAATGGTATTCATTGGATCAGCTGACTGTATACCGCCCTCCAGGATTCACCTCACCGTGCATTAATAGCCTGGCGGCTAAGGTGACTTATTCACTTTTCCTTCGTAATAATGCTGCCCGTTCGTGTATCACTTCAGGTAAACTGGCACTTTTATATTTATACTCTTTTCACTGGTTCATCTCTTTATCCTGCGCATGAAATGCGCACCTTTGGCTATCGTTCAATATGTGGTCATGCGTAAGAGCACCCAGCATTGCAGCGATACATCGATAAGCGGCTGAATTCATAAAATGATGAGTTATTGAACCAGGCAGTGGTATGACATTTTTAGCCATGTTTTTTTGCAATGATTGTGATGTCCGGATTGACTCCGGCTACTACGATTCTTGAATGAGGCGGTTCTGTGTCCCAAGTGCGTTGTCCGGTATCGGTTTCAACTCCGTTATCCATCCTGATTTCACTTTTTGCCATGTGGGTTGTCGTTTTGCTTTGCATGACGCCTGCACAGGCGATTACGGCCCAGGGGCTGATGGTGAAGGAGATCACCCAACTTCAGAATAACGCTAAGAGTGGGGTGCAGAGTGGGCCGGCTCAGGATATCGCGGCCGCTCAGCAGCAGCTTGCTTCCCTCAAGCAACAGAACAGTGACCTGGCCAGTCAGATAGAACAGGCACCACAAACACTGGTACGGCTTCAAACCCAACTTCATCAATGGGATAATCAACCCGCGCCTTCACTGGATGAAAACAGCGTGTCCGGGCTTTCACTGGATACGCTGGAAAGTCGTCTGATCGATTCTTTCAATGCACTCGAACAATTACAACAAACCTTCGGTGACGCCAATCGCCAGGTAACGGTCACTCAAATGTTGCCTGATCGTGCGCAAGTCCAGATCGCCAGTTTACAAAGCCAATTACAGCAAGTGCGACGTTCGCTTTCTGATAATGCCAATGGATTGTCAAAGCAAGAGGCCGAACTTTATTCATTACAGTCGCAGATTCTCCAACAACAGCTTGAGCTGAATCAGCAGCAATTGATCAACAATCCCCAGTTGCGTGATCTTGCCATGGCCCAGCGTGATTTAGCTGCACGTAAATTGGACCAGGGGCAACGGGAGATTCAACTTCTCCAAAAGGCAGTGGCCAAAAAGCGGTCACAATTGAGTCGTGAAACCGCACAACAGGCAGCGGCCGGTGCATCAGGGAAGGCCTCCAGCAATCTTGATAATCCGTTGGTTCGTTCAGCTGTGGAAGAGAACAGTCGTTGGGCGGATCAGCTAATGACGGTCACCAATTCCGTCAATCGAATGATTCAAGAGAGCATCAATGTCCGTAGCCAGCTGGATACGGTTCAGCAAATACAAAGTAACCTGAATGATCAGGTCGCTGCAGTCCGGGGCAGTGTGCTCCTCTCCATGTTGTTACGTCAGCAACGTGATGCATTGCCGCCATTGGTGCCGCGCCCGCGTTTAAGTGATCAGATCGCCAACATCCGCTTGCAACAATTCAACCTGATGCAACAGCGGGAAGCGCTGGGTGATGTAGGCAGCTACGTCAGTCAACAGCTTGCGCAGGCGTCTGCCAAAACACAGGACAATGCGCATCCGACGCCACAGTTGACCAAAACACTGGGCACGCTCTACAGCACTCAACGTTCATTATTGGATCAACTGGATCGTGAATACGGTAGCTTGTTAACACTTTCCATCGATACGCAACTGACTCAGCAACAACTGAATCAACTGGGGAATTCCGTACGTGCCAGAATCGATGAACAGTTGTTCTGGATCGCTAGTGGGCAGCCTCTGGGGTGGGCATGGGTGAAGCAATTGCCTCATCGGTTGAAAGAGGAATTGATCAGCCCCAACTGGCGCCACGGACTTGAAGATCTTTTTGAAGTGCCTTCGCTGTGGACCGTGTGTGTCTTGCCAATGATTGTGCTGTTGATCGCATTGAGCGTATTCAGGCCGCGTATTCAGCGCCACCTCTACAAACTGCAATCTCAGGTGGGGCATATTCGCCGGGATACGCAATGGCATACACCACAGGCCATCCTGTTGAATCTGGTGCTGTCCATTCGTGGCCCCTTGTTGATGGCATCGGTGGGTGTGGGTCTACGGTTGTCCGGAAGCAGTGGCGGTTTTGTGTTGGGCGGTGCCTTGCTGACCACCGCTTTTGCATGGGGCTATTTCTCCTGGGCGCGCCGATTATTGCTGGATCGAGGGGTCGCTTCGCACCACTTCCACTGGCCTGTCAGTTACGTGCGTCGCTTGCGAGTATTGATCACACAATTGGGTATCGCCAGTGTCCCTGTGGTGTTGGTGATCTACGTGATTCAGCATATGGGGGCTAGCCTGGTGGATCAGCCGATTCCTCTGTTGATCGTGTTGGTCGGTTACGTGGCCATGAGCATTCTTCTAGCGAAGATCATTCTGGCGCATGTCCCCGAGATAGGGGCGCGCCTGTTTCGTCTGGTGTTGGGAATCCTGTTGTCACTGGTGCCTTTGTTTCTGGCCGGACTCATCATTGCGGGCTTTGAATATACCGCTGTCCGTTTGACACCCCGTTTTGTCACTACCATTTATTTGCTTGGATTATGGGTCATGGTGGAATCTGCCGTGGTCAGGGGGCTGGCCGTTGCCGCACGTCGCTTGAAATTCCGCCGTGCATTGGATCGCCGACGTTCCCAGGCACAATCACAATCCAGTGAGAGTAGTGAACCACCGGAAGAGCCTCCACTCGATATGGATCAGGTCAACAAGCAATCGCTACGCTTGTCCAAAATGGTACTGGTACTGATCTTTATTGGTTTCTTTTACATTGTGTGGCATGACCTGCTTGGCGTTTTATCGTTCCTGAAAACCGTGGATTTGTGGCAGGTGGATCAGGCGGGGGCATCCGGTACCCAAGTCGAAAATATTTCCCTTGGTAGCGTGTGTATGGCCATCATCACCTTGGGCTTGACCTGGTTCATGTCGCGAAATCTGCCCGGCATGCTGGAAGTCATGGTGTTATCGCGCCTCAAGCTTAAAGCGGGTATGGCTTACGCGCTTTCGGCGTTGCTCTCTTATACGATCTTGGGCGTCGGGATTGTGCTTTCCTTAGGGATGCTGGGGCTTACCTGGGCGAAATTGCAATGGTTAATTGCAGCGTTGGGGGTTGGTCTGGGGTTTGGTCTGCAGGAAATTTTTGCCAACTTTATATCCGGTCTCATTATTCTTTTTGAACGCCCGGTGCGTATCGGAGATACCATCACGCTGAATCAGATGGATGGAACGGTTAGCCGTATTCGCATTCGCGCGACTACGGTGGTGGATTTCGATAATAAAGAAATGATTATTCCCAACAAGACCTTCATTACGGACCGCCTTATCAACTGGTCACTCTCCGATAATATAACGCGTATTGTGATGATCTACTCCATTAGTCAGGCGGAGGATACGGAAACGGTTCGCCGCATGCTGTTGAATATTGCAAATGAAAATCCACGTGTGCGTAAAGAACCTGAAACGACCGCCTTTTGTATGTCCGCCGATAGCGAATCACTGAAATTCGAGTTGCGTGTCTACGTAAGTGAAATAGCCGAACGCCTGCCTGTTCGGGATGAAATAAACCGGAAAGTATCGGAGGCATTCAAGGCTCAGGGTATACGCATCGCCTTCCAGCAAATGGATGTATGGCTTCATAACAGCCAAGGGGAATCCCGCCGAGTCGAAAGCAAAAAAGCAGAGGATGATCCCAAACTGGGTAACTAACCTGACGTTACGCCCTCGGTGATAGGGGTGATGTGTGGGATGCGGGATTCACTGTAGGAGTGCTACCGTTTTCAGGCTCTACGCCGCGCCAGCATCATCCATTCCTGATTGCCGTCACTTCCTGTCAGCGCACTGGGCTGCCAATCCAACACGGTGAAGCCACAGGCCTCGGCGGCAGCAGTCAGCTTTAGCCTGACCTTGTCATGCAGATGTGCCCCTCGGACAACACCACCGGCACTCAATACATCCCGACTGAGTTCGAACTGAGGTTTTACCAGACTGAAGAGAAGGGCATCTACAGGCAAATATTTCGCAATTTCACCCAGTATCAGTGTTTGTGAGATGAATGATACATCTATCATGGCTGCATCGAACCCTTTGGGCGCCGCGTTGTGCAGTTTATCCATGGGCAACTCCCTCGCGTTCACACCTTCCAGACAGATAACGCGGGGATCGTTTTTTAACTGCGGCACCAATTGATCATGCCCGACCTCTATACCCACGACCTTGCAAGCGCCGAAGGAAAGCGCACAATCAGTAAAACCTCCTGTAGACTGACCAATATCGAGGAGCGTCATTCCCTTGAGCGAAACCTGATGGGCCTTGAGTAAACCCTCCAGTTTCAGCCCTGAACGCGAGACATAACGCTCTTCAGGATCTTCTTCAATGTTGAATTGCGTGGTTGGTGAAAGCTTTTCGCTCGGGCGTTTGATGATATGAAGATATTCATTACCGTTCTCATCCACTACCTGCTTTTTTACTCGCCCTTTCTTGATCAAACGCTGTGCACGATTACGAGAGCGTACCAAGCCTGATTCGACCAAAAGCTGATCCACACGGAGTAGGTCATTTTGGGAAACGGCATTCATAGTATCGTTGCCCTTTAATGAAGATACGGGTTGCTCTATCAGAGCACTCGATGCGTCCTCGTCTATATGTGTTGGTTGGCACGAGCGGGTAGGTGAGGCACTCGACGCATCACTCGACATTTTCTCATCCGGTGTGGGCTTGGTAGGTAACGAATGGGTAGAGGGCATCGTGGCTCCGGATAGAATGGCGACTGTAGAGATCGTTGTTTTGCGATATTCGGCTTTGATAAAGGGGGTTAGTATGTGCAATCACGATATCTTCACCTCAAATACCGTTACCCCGCGTGTACCCCCTCGTGGAGAGGAGGAGCTAACTGCGGGTACCTCCAATTAATTGATTATATCACTTTCGTTCTTTGGAATTCATGGGGAGAGCGCACGGTGTGTGGTCCTTGTTCAGCCCATTAGTGAATGAAGGACCGAATGGATATCATTCATGTGGTGCTGAGGAAAAATGTCGATGAGTGAAGCCTCCCTCTTGAGAAATGCACCCTTCAAAAGCCCTTGATGTGTGCCTGATTGGCTTCAAAAACAAGAGTTTTGGTGACTTGGGCTTGCTGTTGTCCGGTACAGTTGGTAGTATATGCCCTCACTTGGTAGGGCGCCTCCAATGCGCTGTTTTTCAAGTGAAATTCGAATATATGCCTTCTGGCTTTTATCGATATTATGGTGGCCCCTTTCGGTCCTCCCGCAACGTGAAGTCGCAAACCCCGCCAGGCCCGGAAGGGAGCAACGGTAGTGATGGAGTCGTGTGCCGGGATGTGGCTGATCGGGGCCGCCTCCATTTTCAGTACATATTTCTCCTGTCCGTCCCCCCTTCATTTGCCTGTATTGCCTGAATGGTACGTTCCCTTTCCCTGCTTTCGTCGGAATGCCGGTTTTTCATCGGATATTGCCTATGGACGATAACGATCAGCCCTTTCGAATGGCCGATCCGGTAGGGAGCTGTTGTTCGCGTGCGGTTCGCTGAGGTCTGTCTTTCATTCTGTATTATTCTTGATGAACGGCTCACGTTACGGTAATCAAATGGTGTATTATGGGGCATTATTTGTTCGCTAATCCTCTTCGCACGTTATCCATTCCTCAGGATAACCAGGCGTTTATGGAATGACATGCCGTTCAATTGGTTTGGCATTGATTCAGTCGACAGGGAAACATTCGTCTACATGAGCTATCAGGTTCTGGCCCGTAAATGGCGCCCGCGTAATTTTCACCAGTTGGTCGGGCAGGAACATGTTGCCCGTGCCTTGATCAATGCACTTGATCAGGGGCGGCTTCATCATGCTTATCTGTTCACGGGAACGCGCGGAGTTGGTAAAACGACGATTGCGCGTATTCTGGCCAAATGTCTGAATTGTGAGCAGGGGGTAACGTCGTCCCCTTGTGGCGTGTGTGAAGCCTGCGTCGCTATTGATGAAAACCGCTTTGTTGATCTGATTGAAGTCGATGCAGCCTCGCGTACAAAAGTGGAAGACACTCGCGAATTACTGGATAACGTGCAATATGCGCCTACACAGGGTCGCTTCAAGGTTTACCTGATTGATGAAGTGCATATGCTCTCTTCCCATAGTTTCAATGCATTATTGAAAACGCTGGAAGAGCCGCCACCCCATGTAAAATTCTTGCTGGCCACCACCGATCCGCAAAAACTGCCCATTACGGTGCTGTCGCGTTGCTTGCAATTTGCTCTTAAGGCGATGCCGCCTGAGCGCGTTGTAGAGCATCTGACGCATATTTTAGGGGCCGAAAGCATTCCTTTTGATGAGCAAGCGTTATGGTTACTAGGGCGCGCTGCCGATGGTTCGATGCGAGATGCGCTTTCCCTCACGGATCAGGCCATTGCATTCGGGCATGGGCAGGTGAGGGATGGCGACGTCAAGGCAATGCTGGGTACGCTGGATCAGGGCTATATCATTGCACTGGCTGAAGCGTTGTCTCGTGTCGATGCATCGGATGTCCTCCAGGAGGTGGCACGCTTGGCAGAGCTGGCCCCCGACTTTTCTGCAGTACTGAGTGAACTTTCCAGTCTGTTTCATCGCTTGGCCATCGCCCAGATGGTGCCAGAGGCATTGGATAATGGCTATGGGGATCGTGATGCACTGTTGTCGCTAGCGGGGCATTTTCGTGCTGAGGATGTTCAACTGTATTATCAGATCGCTCTGAGTGGTCGCTCTGAAATGGCATCATCTCCCGATGCACGTGCTGCATTGGAAATGACTCTCTTGCGCATGTTGGCTTTCCGGCCACAGGGAATACCCAGACCTCCGGAAGTCGAGTTGCCGATTCGTCAGCGAGACGCACGTCAGGTCGGGCAGGGCGGTTCTTCCACGACCGAACATCCATCTCAAGGGGATGATGAAGAGCCTGCGCCTGCCAGTGAAGTGCCTCCTCAACATGTATCATCCTCGGCGCGGGCTGATGCCGCCGGGGATTCC
>Ga0157360_1000183_pt1 | contig 27930 bp, 18 predicted proteins | sample AttlaeALBM1_FD_111483 | JGI IMG/M metagenome (GOLD analysis project Ga0157360, IMG submission 111483) | Fungus gardens microbial communities from leaf cutter ant in Ribeirão Preto, State of São Paulo, Brazil - Atta laevigata ALBM1 | ecosystem: Host-associated > Fungi > Mycelium > Unclassified ...
CTTGCGCTATGTGGTCATTACCTCGGTTGACCGTGATGATTTGCGTGATGGTGGCGCCAACCATTTCGTGGAGTGCATCCGTGAAATTCGTCAGCGCTGCCCTGACATCGAAATCGAAACCCTCGTACCTGATTTCCGTGGTCGTATGGACGTGGCCCTGGAAACGTTGGTCACCGAGCCACCCAATGTCTTTAACCATAACCTTGAAACGGTCCCGGCGTTGTATCGTAAGGTTCGCCCGGGCGCGGATTATCAATGGTCGCTGGATTTGCTTAAACGTTTCAAGGAAGCCCGTCCCGATATTCTGACCAAATCCGGTTTGATGGTGGGGGTTGGTGAAACTGATGAGCAAATTCTTGAGGTTATGCGTGATCTACGAGCGCATGATGTGGATATGCTGACGATCGGGCAGTACATGCAGCCTTCACGCAGCCACTTGCCGATTGACCGTTGGGTCAGGCCTGAAACGTTTGACTGGTATGCTGAAAAAGCCTATGAAATGGGTTTTGTGCATGTCGCTTCCGGCCCGTTGGTACGTTCCAGCTACCATGCTGACAAACAGGCTCATGGTGATAAAGTTCGCTGACAAAAATGGTCGTTCAGTGAAAACCGTTTCAGTCACTGTTTCAACAGCAAGACGTTAGTTTATGGATAACGCTCGTGATCAACCTGCAAGGCCCATACACTCTATAGACATGGGTCCCTGATTCATTATTGAAGGGTATCAGGTCGATCACCGTTCGTTTGAACAAGGAATTGCCGCTTGGGCCGTTGAAGGGGACAAGCGGCAATTTTTGGATAGAAGCTTTGCGTGTACTCACTCTTCTGACGAGACACATTGTCGCTGGTTTATGGACTATTTCCAGGTACATGCCCGCACTACTCAGTGTGGCGGCATCTTTTAGAGTGACTATTTAACAGAATCACTCACGGCTAGAGCCTATTGCCTGACGGTGAGTGGAAAGCGTTCGAAAGAAACAGAATCAAGCCCATATTCCATCAGTGTTCGGATATTGGCATGGTCATTCCCGTCAGGATCGCTTCTTACGTGTCGATAGTGTTCACCAAAGGCCAGCAAGGCTTCTTCATCCGAGAACCCCGCATATTTAGCTAATGCGATAGTTCGGCACGATCCCTGATTCTCATTCGCCTGATTCACCAACGTATGGTTGGTAAATGTTGTTGGTGCAAACTCAAAATAGGCTTCTATAAAGGCAAGCGTATCCGAGAATCTGGGTTTGGCCTGAATCGTTTGTCTAAAGTGTGCCAAGGCATCTTTCATCACTGCATTCCATAGTCGTTGGCGGTAGCCTGAAGGTTTATGCGTATATAAAGGCTGTTCGGATAGTCATGTCATCAGCCAGTGTTGAAGTTATTGGAGAGTTTTCAAGTTATTGACGTTTTTGACGTCATGAGAGAGAGAAAAGTCAACACTATCCATGTGTCTAGACCATAGGAAGTACCAACTTACCAACAACTGTCCCTTTTTCCAGACGGCGATGTGCTTCTTGGACAGACTCAACAGAAAATTGCCCAATCACCTCGCTCAAGGTGCTGACCAGATCGCCTGAATCCATCCACTCGGCAACACGTGAAAGTATCGCCCCCTGATGTTCAGGATGTTCATTGTAGATGGCGCGGCTGAACATGAACTCCCACGCAAAGCTGACTGCTTTTTGTTGGAGGTCATTGATATTGACCTCTCTTTCAGTTTCGGCAATGGCAACAATGTTTCCAAAGGGCCGGATCAGCTGCACCATGTTTTCCCAATGATCTGCTATATCATGACAACAGAAGATGTAGTCCACTTCTTTGATACCCGCGGCATTGAGTTCTTCGACCAGATGATAATGGTTCACGACCAGATCGGCGCCCAACTCTTCACTCCACAAACGTGAAAGTGAGCGAGACGCGGTAGTGATCACCCTTAGCGAAGTCAATTGTTTGGCCAGCTGAGTCACCATGGAGCCGACACCCCCTGCGCCATTGATCACCAATAGTGTTTTTTGCTCATTTTGTATCGACGGCGTGGTGATGGTCTTTGACGTCAAGGTATCGTCACTCGCGTCTTGATCAATAGGAGAAGGTGAGTGCGGTGTAAGTGGCAATCGGTCAAACAATCCTTCCCATGCCGTTAATGTTGTGAGCGGCAGTGCGGCGATCTCTTCAATTTCAAGATTACTGGGGGCTTTGGCGACCAACCGAGCATCTACCCGCTGATATTCTGCATAGCAGCCCGGACGTTGGACATCGCCAGCATAGTAAACACGGTCACCCCGGGTGAAGCCGGTGACACTATCACCTGTTGCTTCAACAATGCCTACTGCATCCCAACCGATGATGTCGTGCATACTTCCTGTGTGACGAATCTTGGTATCCACTGGGTTGACCGAGATGGCCTCCACCTTGACCAACACATCATGTTCAGTTGGCGTAGGGATATCACGTTCAGTCCACGCGAAGGCATGGTCTATCTCTGGTCTTCCGGTCAGGCGAATTGCTTTCATGAAAATATCCTTGGAAATGCAACAGACTCATGGATGTTTTGTCTATAAACAGGCAGGGACTCCAACTGAACAAAATAGCATTGAAATTCCAATGTGCAATGCTTCGATCAATATTATGCTTGGATGAATTTAATGCTTTGATCAATTTAATGCCAGGGCGAGTTCAATCCCGTGATGAATGTCATGTCAGGTTGTACCTTTTGACGTTTTATTACATCTTTTGGAATAGCTTGCCTAAGCGAATTCAAGCCCGTAGGGGTTTCCCTCCCGGAGAGATAACCCCTACACTGCGAGTATGGTTAACAGGATAGGAACAGAAATACATGACTCAGGATTGGGTAGATTATGCGCGCCGCTTGCAGGCCATAGCACAAACAGGACAAACCTATACAGAGAACCATTTTGAGTTGGAGCGCTATGAGACACTCGAAAAAATGGCTCATGAAATGTTTGCTGCACTGGCTGATACACCAGTAGAGCGAGTAGAAAACCTGTTTATTCCCGATAAAGGGTATGCCACGCCCAAAGTGGATGTGCGTGGCGCCGTTTTTCGTGGAGACAAAGTGTTACTGGTCAGAGAGAAGCGAGATGGTTGCTGGACGCTTCCAGGCGGCTGGGCTGATGTCGCAGAAGCCCCGGGAATCGGCGCAATTCGTGAAATAGAAGAAGAGGCCGGATTCAAGGCGACTGACCCCAAGCTCGCTTTGTTACGAGACAGAAATCTTCATCCCTACAAACATCAGTCACCTGCTCATATCTATAAACTGTTTTATCTCTGCGAAGAAGTACCAGGGCAGGAGGGGTATCCGGCAGACGCTTTCAAACCCAATAATGAAACAGATGGGGCGGACTTTTTCTCTGTTGATGATTTACCCCCACTTTCAACACCACGTACACTTGAAAAGGATATTATTCATTTGCTTGCCTTTGCACGAGGTGAAATCCAGCATGTGGAATCTGACTAACGTGTAAAAACTCAAATGGCAGCGACAGGCGCGTTTTCAACTAAAGAATGCATGGCTTTACGGTGGGATCGGACTACATTTAGATAAAAGAAAGTCATCTTGTGTACGCCCATCATGTATTTGGCTTGTCTCAAGTGCCTGATGAGCCACACCCTTGTTGAGATGAAACCGGCTTGGCCGGATTGAAAAATCTTGCTGATTCGGAGAAAGGGCAGTCAGCTCGGGTAGCTCCAATGCATGAAGTCTGAGGTGAGCGCTTGTTTCTTCCTTCAACGGACTGGCTTTCTGGATATAAATGAGTGATCAAATAACAAGGGGCCAGTATGAATAATAAATGGATAGCCATTACCGCCTGTGGGTTGTTGCCGATATTGAGTGGGTGTTCGGGTGCACAGGGCCAAAGTCAGACAACTCCAGGCATAGACCCGCTTCCCTGTGCCTTGCATGATATAACGGGCAAGTTGGCTGGTGAATATACGGCCTCTGGCCACTTGCATAGTAGCTATTCACTGACCAATACCAGTCAGCAGAGCTGTTTGATTGAAAAGCCCGTTGCCTTCCGTAGTGTGGGAGAAAATGATGACCAGTCTCCCGAGACTGTAATCTCTTCCTCAAATCAACGACCTGATAATCAGGGGAAACCGGGGCTTGCTTACCCGGTCACCCTCGCGCCGGGCGCTTCAGTGTACTTTGAAGTGTATCGGGCCTCTGCGATCAATTCGAACACGCTGGGCCTTGATTGCCATGTAGAGAAACTGACCGGGTTGAATGTCTACATTAATCACAGTCAGGTGCCTGTGTTTGTGAAGAATACCCATGGGAATGCATGTCTGGATTCAACGCATGATATTTTCTCGACAAGTGTTCTATCACACGGTGATCCGTTGGAACATCGAACACCCTGAGCCTGTGTGAAAGAATCATTGAGTGAGGGGGGAAGCGTAAAAGGTTATACCGTTATCCATGTATGTCGGTACGTTATAATTACACTTCCACCTTACGCAATTATCCTTGCAAAATGCAATCCATGCTTGGTTTCATATTGGGTCTTATACTTTGTTGCATTGATGAATTGTGCCCATGTAAAGAGGCAATGCATTCTATTGAAGCACCATAATGCTGAAAAAAAGAGCAGGTCTTTTCAGAACCTGCTCTTTTGCCGTTGCGGTATTTCCACATCCCACGCCCCGATCATATGAATTTTCAGGGGAGGGGATTAAAGGCAATCACCGGTTGATCACTTATCCAATATCATTACCCACCTGAACGATTTTCATCGCATTTGTACCGCTCTGGGCATCCAGGTGATCACCGCGAGTCAATATGACGAAATTGCCATCGGCTGCCAGTGATTTTTGTTTCAACAGCTCTACCACCTTACCGTTCACCTCAGTGCTGGGCAGATCCTTTGCGTTGAATTCCAATGGAATAACACCACGGAATAGCGCCATTTTACGCAGGGTCTGCGGATGGCTGGAGAGTCCTATAATCGGGAGACCTGAACGAATACGTGATGCAATCAAGGGCGTATGACCGGTTTCTGTGAGGCAGCCAATAGCCGCCACGCCTTCCAGGTGATTCGCCGCATACATGGCCGAAAGCGCCACGGCTTCATCAATTCGATGGAAGGTATCTTTCATGCGATGACCAGATTCCTGTGCTTCACGTTCACGTTCAGCACCCAGGCAGCAGCGATCCATCGCTTCGATGGTTTCGACAGGGTATTTGCCTGCGGCTGTTTCAGCAGAGCACATGACTGCATCCGTACCGTCCAGTACTGCATTAGCGACGTCGAAGACCTCAGCACGCGTGGGAAGCGGGTTGGAGATCATGGATTCCATCATTTGTGTTGCTGTAATGACCAGACGATCCAACGTGCGTGCGCGAGAAATCATGCGTTTTTGCACACCGATCAGCTGAGCATCGCCGATTTCAACACCAAGGTCACCACGCGCCACCATGACGGCGTCCGATGCAATGATGATGTCATCCAGTGTCTCGTCATTGGCAACAGCTTCCGCACGTTCGACCTTGGCCACCAGGCCAATGCGATCTGCGGCATCGCCAAGCAGATCACGCGCATAACGCATGTCTTCACCACTACGGGGGAAGGAGACAGCAAGGTAATCCACTTCCAGTGCGATGGCTGTTTTCATGTCAGTCTTGTCTTTATCAGTCAAGGCTGATGCAGACAGTCCGCCACCCTGTTTGTTGATTCCTTTATTGTTGGAGAGCTTGCCACCTACTTTAACCTTGCAGTGGATACGCGGGGGCTCAACCTTGACCACATCAAAGACGACTCGGCCGTCATCCAGTAATAGAACATCACCGCTGACAAGGTCATCTGCCAGCTCAGCATAATCACATCCTACGTGATGCTCATCGCCAGCATTCTGGTCCAGCGACACATCAATAATGAAATCGGCGCCTTCATCAAGTTCAACTGAACCATTCTGGAAACGGGCTATGCGGATCTTGGGCCCCTGCAGATCCCCAAGTACTGCCACGGTGCGGTTGTGTTTTGCAGCAGCAGCACGGACAGCTTCTACGCGGTTGCGATGATCATCGGCACTTCCGTGCGAAAAGTTGAGTCTGACGACATCGACACCTGCCTTGACCATGGCATCAATAACGCCCGGTTTGTCACTGGATGGGCCCAGTGTGGCAACGATCTTTGTGCGGCGGATCGGAGGGTGCTGGCTGTTTGTCATCAAGGGACTCCTTGGCCATGTAACGTTTTGAAAAATGTTTGGAATAGGTTTTTACCTAACGCCGCCTAATGTAACCGAAAATTTTGTAGGGTGGCTATTGGAATATGCATATGTTTGCAAGGAGCACAAGAATTTTTTTTCGACTATTAGACCTTTGTTGAGACTTGTTTCGTTTAGCGGCCAATAAATTAATACTCAGGAGTGATGTCAAGATTGAACAAAGGTTCTACAGTGAAAGTAGTTTCGTCTATTTCCTTAAGATGGAGCGGCTTCACCGCCATCTGTCCACTTCTCTTTAGGTTGAAGTTGTAAAAAAAGCCACCACTTAACCCTGTTAGTGGATAAAAAGATCAGGGACCAGGCATCCGTTACCTTATCTACATTGCGTGTGTTTATATCGTGTGTATTTATATTGTGTGTGCCAATCTACTCTTGGTTCCTGAAAATGGCTGATTCACTGATGGCTCGGGGTCGTTGTCTTGTGTGGGGTGTTTAACGACGCCTGGAGTATGCTTGAACTATTGAGCTTTTCTATCAGGGTATTGCGGTTTAGTGCACCGTCAGGAAAATCTTTCAGCTGCATTGAATCAGCTCTACCTGCGCTGTGTGCTGACCACCATTTTGGTGGTCTGATTCAGGAACAAAACTTAAATTTAAATGCGTTTCAGTGGCGAATATGTTTTCCCTCATGTAGGGTAAGCGCAATTTTGGGAAATTTTTTATTTGTATTTCTTTTGTTCATATTGAGCGACGATTACCTTGTCGGTTTTAGAGAGGGATCGAATCTCACAGGTCAAATTTCATCCAGGGCAAGGGCATAGCTTGCCGCTGAATGCGTCATAACGGAATTGGAGATCCATGGGTAAGTCACTCGTGATTGTGGAGTCGCCTGCCAAGGCAAAGACTATCAACAAGTATCTGGGCAACGACTTCATCGTAAAATCCAGCGTTGGTCATATACGTGACCTGCCCACCTCAGGGAGTGCCAAATCAAGTAGCACTCCGGCTGAGCGTGCCAAGCAGGCGGCGGCTACACGCAAGATGAGCCCCGAGGAAAAAGCACGTTATAAGCGCAAGAAGGCGCACGATCAGTTGATCCGCCGCATGGGTGTCGATCCTGATCATGACTGGAAGGCGCACTATGTGACCCTCCCCGGTAAAGAGAAAGTCGTCGAGGAACTCAAACGACTGGCAGAAAAAGCCGACACTATTTACCTCGCAACGGATTTGGACCGTGAAGGGGAGGCGATCGCCTGGCACCTTCGCGAAACCATTGGCGGGGATGATTCACGTTATAAACGCGTGGTCTTTAACGAAATTACCAAAAATGCGATCCAGCAGGCGTTCAAGCACCCGAGTACCCTGCAGATGGACCGTGTTTATGCACAACAGGCTCGGCGATTTCTGGACCGTGTGGTGGGATACATGGTCTCACCCCTGTTGTGGGCCAAGGTAGCTCGTGGGCTGTCGGCTGGGCGTGTACAGTCCGTTGCTGTGCGTTTGATTGCGGATCGGGAGCGTGAAATCCGGGCCTTCGTGCCTGAAGAGTTCTGGGACGTGCATGCGGATCTTGTCACTGAAGATGGGGAGATCGTTCGCTTTGAGCTGGCTCGCAAGGATGACAAGGCTTTTCGCCCCAATAGCGAGGAAGAGACGCATTCAGCGATAGCGCCGCTGAAAACAGCTGAGCTACAACTGGCGGATCGTGATGACAAACCGACTTCCAGTAAGCCGGGAGCGCCGTTCATCACGTCCACGCTTCAGCAGGCTGCCAGTGGGCGATTGGGCTTTTCCGTGCGTAAGACCATGACTCTGGCCCAGCGCCTCTATGAAGCTGGATATATCACTTACATGCGTACGGATTCGACAAACTTGTCTACCGATGCTGTAGAGGCTGCACGTCATTATATCGATGAGCATTACGGCAAATCCTATCTGCCGGATGCGCCGGTTCGTTATGCATCCAAGGAAAATGCTCAGGAAGCACACGAGGCTATTCGACCCAGTAATGTCAATCTTCCAGCAACTCGGCTAGAAGGGATGGAAAGAGACGCTGAGCGGTTGTATGACCTTATCTGGCGGCAGTTTGTAGCCTGTCAGATGGTGCCTGCACGTTATTTATCCACCACGTTGACAGTGAAAGCCGCTGGATTTGATATGCGTGCCAAGGGGCGCGTGCTCAAGTTTGACGGTTATACGCGTGTGGCAGTGTCTTCAAGCCGTAATGAGGATCAGGCGGTTCCAGATCTGGCGGAAGGGAGTCCTTTTACGTTGGAAAAACTGGATCCACAGCAGCATTTTACCAAGCCGAGCGCGCGCTACACTGAAGCGAGTCTGGTTCGTGAGCTTGAGAAACGGGGTATTGGCCGACCCTCTACTTACGCTTCTATCATTTCCACCATTCAGGAACGTGGATATGTGGTGCTCGATAGCCGTCGCTTTTACGCCAACATTCTGGGTGAATTGGTCACTGACCGCCTGATTGGTTCGTTCAAGGACTTGATGGATTATGGCTTTACTGCCCGGATGGAAGATGAACTTGACCTTATTGCTGCGGGTGATACGCCCTGGCTTGATGTCCTGAATGATTTCTACGCAGGTTTCAGCAAAAACCTGAGTCGTGCGGAAGGCGAAGAGGGGATGCGCCCTAACACGCCCATCCCCACGGATATCGAGTGTCCACGCTGTGGTCGACCGATGCAGATTCGCATTGGTTCGACAGGGGTCTTTTTGGGATGCTCGGGCTATAATCTGCCGCCGAGCGAGCGCTGCAAAGAAACCATTGACCTGATTCCCGGTGATGAAGTCGTGCCTGCGGATGCCGATGATGATGCTGAAACAGATGCGCTTCGTGCCAAGCGTCGTAATCCCGGGACAGGAAACGCCATGGATAGTTTCCTGATTGATGAACATCGCAAGTTATACCTCAGTAATGACGATGACGGGTATTATGAAATTGAGAAAGGTCATTTCAAGCTGAAAGGCTATGATGGCCCGACGCTTGAGTGTGACAAGTGTGGATCAGAAATGCAGTTGCGTTCCGGGCGTTTCGGCAAGTATTTCGCATGTACCAATGAGGCTTGTAGTAATACCCGTAAACTGCTAAAGAACGGACAGCCGGCTCCACCCAAGATGGATCCCATTGATATGCCCGAGCTGGCATGTCAAAAAGTCGAGGATCACTATGTGTTGCGCGATGGCGCCAGTGGCCTGTTTCTTGCTGCCAGTGGATTCCCGAAAAACCGTGAGACACGCGCACCTTTGGTAAAAGAGCTGCTACCGCACAAGGATCAGCTGCCTGAAAAGTACCACTTCTTGCTGGAAGCACCGCAACAGGACCCGGATAAACTACCCTCACAGATACGCTTCTCGCGCAAGAACAAGGAGCAATTCATCATGACTGAGCGTGATGGCAAGGCAACCGGATGGCGTGCAACTTATAGTGAGGGTAAATGGCACGTTGAGGATAAGCGTAAGCCTAAGAAATAAACGTTCAGCAAAAGAAATAATCGGGATTAATAACATCGTTTCTGGAGCCTCTCCGTTTGATTGGATACCTTATCATTCGGTAGAGGCTTTTCATGTAAGTACCATGTCGCAAGTTGATGGCTGACAAGTGGGTGGCTGATCAGTGTAGGATGTATGCCCCCGGGTGAGCAGTACTTGCCAGTCGCTTCGACGAAGTATTGGGGATTTTCCTATGGAAACCGCTCGTCAAACCAATCGCTGGTTTTACCATGCTGAAAGTCTGTTGAAAGAGGCTGATCAACAGCGTTACGAGGCCTCTGTTGAACCATTGCCTGACGCATTGGAAGAAGGTGCTGCGGCATTGATTGAACGGGGGATTGCTTCGCTGACGACTGAATTTCTCCAACCCGGCGAGCATGTTGGTAGTGATTGGCGTCGTTTCCTGTCCCGACATTATTCGGAAGAAGGGGATCTTTATCGTCTTTACTCCGCATTGTTGACGCCGCAAGGCGAGCTGCATGTATTGAATTCACGCCTTGAACGTTTGTTGAATCTTTCCTCTGCTCAACCTGTCAAGTCAGGCATGATCCAAAGTGATGTCAACTCGGTTTCCCTTAATGAACTACTAAAGCACTTGAAGACATTGGCAAGTGAACTTCGGCAAGGTGCAGAAGAGTGGTAATGCAAGCTGACCTTTGTCGTTTTTCGGCGGACAATGTTATTATCGAGGTATCTGGCTAGCCGTTTATCCATTCTTTTCCGTATGCGCACTATGTTTATCCTCTCATCGGGAATAATTTGTGTGGGGATATAGTGAGTGTCATGCCTATGAAAAAAGAGCATTTTTATAAACGCTGTTAAGCCTAAACTGCACGCGAGTTGAGGTGCCGACATAGTGTTGTGTCAGAATGGCTCAACTTATCGAAGAGGTGAAAAATGTCTGAAACTGCGATTCTTGAGATCGTTGAGCTGCCTGATGGCGAGGTGGTTTTGCGTCCCTCCGAGGGGGAAGGTGAAGCGTTGGTTAGTGTGCGCTTTTCCAAGGATGCACTGGAATTACTGCGTGATTCGCGTTTTCAGGTGGCGCGTGAAATGATCGATCATGCCATTACCCGCACCAAGTTGTGGGAAGAAGGCGAGGTGGTCGAAGAATTGAGTGATAACGTCACAGTGCATTGATCATGATTGCTGGCAGTGAGTCATCCTGAATGATTCACTGCCAATTTGCTTTTCTCCGCTTCTCCGCTTCTCCGCTTCTCCGCTTCTCCGCTTCTCCGCTTCTCCGCTTCTCCGCTTCTCCGCTTCTACGCTTCTACGCTTCTACGCTTCTACGCTTCTACGCTTTATTGTTAGTGTATTCAGTTAATGTGCTGTCAAGTAATTCAGGGCTTTCTCAAGAACTATGCCGCATTGGTAAATGTATATGCATTTTTGGACGAACTCACAATGAGTCGTGCAGGTTATGAAAGGTTGATGGTTATGAAGGAAAGTTGGGGAAATTGCCTGTGGAGTCAGTAGCAAGAAGCTGTATTCAGTGGAGCTTCAGAGGAGGTAAGTAGTTAAGGAATGGTGGGTAATCATTGAAGCACTCCCAAGCACGAGGCCTGGGAGTGTTGGGTCCGCGCTCACAGTTGGTAAAACCGGTGACTAGTCAAGTAACACCGGTAGCGCTTCATTTTAATGTAAGCCGCTGCCTTGATCTCCACGGATAACGCCCACACCAATGCCTTCGATTTCAAATCCTTGGCTGGGGTCAACCTCAATGGGCGCAAAATCCGGGTTTTCAGCTAATAATCGTATTTTACTGCCCTTACGTTCAAAGCGCTTAACGGTAACATCTTCACCAATACGAGCAACCACAATCTGTCCATTGCGAACGTCACTGGTACGATGAACGGCAAGCAAATCACCATCAAGAATTCCGATATCCTGCATGGAAAGCCCTTTGACCCGAAGAAGGTAGTCTGCTCTCGGTGAGAAAAAGGTAGGGGGAAGCGGGCAGTAACGATCTACGTGCTCTTGTGCCAATACCGGGCTGCCAGCGGCCACCTGTCCAATAATGGCAAGCCCTTCAGCAGCAGATGAGTCAGATGCATTGGCAGCTTCCTGTCCGGGGGCTGAAAATGCTCCTGTGGAGGTTGACGGCGCCCCTTCGTTATCTGCTCTCCCTGCATCCGCATTCTTTTCAGCTTCGCCTTGTATTTTTGCAGGGTGGGAGGGCGCGAGGTGGGATGAGATAACCCTGATTCCTCGCGAAGCCCCAGGGATCATCTCGATAACACCTTTACGCTTTAACGCTTTTAAATGTTCTTCTGCGGCATTGGCCGAACGAAAACCAAGCGAGCGGGCAATTTCCGCACGAGTGGGGGGATACCCATGGCTCGCCACTGTTTCGGTGATGAGGTCGAGAACTTCCTGTTGGCGGCGCGTAAGGGGTCGGGTCATTGCCATTAACCTATGCTGTATCAATAATAGCTGTAATTGTATCCAGTATTTCTGGTAGTGCAAGCCCAATTGCTGTGTCAAAACTTAATCCCTGAATGTTTCGACGTTTTTCCGTATTGTTTCTGGATCATTGAGTAGTGACAGTTTCTTGAGCTGGCAGGTTGAATTTCTACGTGTACCTTCCTTCATGAAACGCTAGAATAGCGCTCCATTATCTTCTGTATTTATTGTACGTGTTCCTCGGGCTTTGGTGTGCTCTGTCATTTTGTGCATCCAGCTTGCTCCATGGCACGGCCCTATGCAGGAAAAATCGGTACACCTTGACAAAGGAGCGTTTCATGAGTGCTGCCCCGGGTCCCATCATGATTGATGTTGGTTCTACCTCATTGGATGAGGGGGATCGGCAGATTCTGCGCCACCCTTCTGTTGGCGCAATCATCCTGTTTGCCCGTAACATGACTTCTCCCGAGCAAACCAGAGCACTCTGTGATGATATTCGTGCGGTACGCCCTGATATCCTGATTGCGGTAGACCATGAAGGCGGGCGCGTTCAACGGCTCCGTGAAGGGCTTACGCATATACCGCCCATGTGTTCGTTTGAGTCACTGTATGCGGTAGCTCCCGATAAAACGCTCTCTCTTGTCAAGGATACCGGTTGGCTGATGTCTCAGGAACTGGCAGCCTGTGGAGTTGATTTTACGTTCGCGCCTGTGCTGGATGTAGATGATAATCGAAGCAAGGTGATCGGGGAGCGTTCATTTTCATCCAATCCGGCGCATGTAGTCACGTTGGCAGGGGCGTTAATCACTGGTTTGAATGAAGGGGGGATGCCCGGGATCGGCAAGCATTACCCCGGACATGGAGGCGTGGTGGCTGATTCACATCTGGAGATGCCGGTTGATTCTCGCCCTTTTACAACCCTTGAAAGCCATGATTTGATTCCCTTCGCGCGTTTGGCAGCACGTTTGGCAGGTGTCATGCCGGCGCATGTTCGTTATCCTGACTTTTCCGAGGAGCCGGCGGGGTTTTCCAGCAAATGGTTAACGTATTTACGCGAAGAGTTGAACTTCGACGGGGCTATCCTCTCTGATGACATGAGTATGCAAGGTGCACACTTTGCCGGTGGCCCGGTATCCCGTGCAGAAAAGGCGTTGGCAGCGGGGTGCGACATGGTGCTAATGTGCAATGATCGACCCGCAGCGGAGGCTGTACTTGAAGCCACTGCCATGGCGGGCATCCAGTCGCATGCGAGCATGCAACGTTTGAATGATTTGCGGTATACCCGTGCGCGGCCTACGCTGTCGGCGCTCGCAAGTGATGCACGCTGGTTGGAAGCGCACCATACATTGAATGAAACAGCCAGTGAATATGGCTATTAGTTTTTCTTGTCATCCATTGGGTTGATGTAAGATCACCTCTTTCTACAGGCTCTACAGGTGGCAGTCTTTTCTCGTCCGCCTGCATTCCATTTTTTTGCTTAATAAAACACAGTCATTACGTATTATGTCCACATCTCAACCAATTGATACCGCCTTGATTTCCACGCAAATGAAGCAGCTGATGGACGAGGCTGATTGTCTGGTGTCCCTGCAACGTATTGAACAGGCACTGGATTCCATGGCAGAGAAATTGACTCGCCAATTCCACGATAAATTACCCATCTTCTACAGCGTCATGAATGGAGGGCTGATTACGGCGGGCCATCTGCTGACACGTCTGCAATTCCCCCTCGAGATCGATTATCTGCATGCGACCCGGTATCGTAACGAGCTGCGTGGCGGGCAGCTGTTCTGGCGTGTTTCGCCGGAAAGTCCTGCAGCTGGGCGTCATGTCGTTATTGTGGATGATATTCTTGATGAAGGTGCGACGTTGGCAGCGATTATCGAGCACTTCAAAAAGGCCGGGGCAGCGAGTGTGTCGACGGCCGTCTTGCTGGATAAGGCTCACGATAGAAAAGCGGTAGCGGGGCTCAAGCCAGACTATTGTGAATTGACCGTGGAAGACCGTTACGTGTTTGGTTTTGGCATGGATTACAAAGGGTATTGGCGGAATGCGCCTGGTATCTATGCGCCTAAGGGGCTCTAGGCGTGGTCAGTCGTCATGATTTCCTATAGAGCAGCTGATCCAGCATTCATTACGTTTGCTACTTCTACAAAAGACCGGTTTGAGTATCATGTCGGATAGTCCATTTGCGCAAGTACGTGGCCTTGTTGCCCGTTACCGTCACGCGCTGGGAATAGCGGTGACGCTAGTGGTGTTTGGGTTGGCTGTCACGGTGTGCTGGCGTTTATTGCATGAGGTCAACCCGCATCTTTTAAAGCATGCTTTCTTCAATGTTTCCATGCTGGAAGTCGCAGGGGCAATCGGTGCCGCCATGTTCAGCTATCTGATGCTGGTGGGATATGAGTGGTCGGCGCTGCGTTATGCCGGGGTTAAAGGACTACCCTCGACTGTGATGATCATGGGGGGGACCTGTGCTTCGGCGATTGGCAATGCCATTGGGCTATCCATGCTTTCAGGCGGTGCCGTGAGATGTCGGCTCTACTTCCGGTATGGCTTGAGTGGTCCGGATGTTGCGCGTATCTCCGTCTTTGTGAGCCTCGCACTTGGATTGACGTTGCCGGTGCTCGCTGCTGTGGCGGCTCTCATTGATGTGGAGACTGCGGCTGATGCACTGCGGATACCGGCCTCTTTTGTGGTATGGATTGCTTCTTCAGTGCTCGGCATTTATGTAGTGGCACTGATCGTATTGCTTCTTCGTCGACAGGATGAAAAGCCGTCCAAAGATTCGCGCCTTTATGCATTGGGCAACTGGGCATGGCGATTACCTAGCCTGCGAATATCCCTATTGCAGCTGCTGATTACCCTCGGTGATGTGGTGGGCTCAGCCACGGTGCTTTATCTCCTCCTTCCACATCATCCACCGTTCAGTACGTTTCTGCTGATTTACCTGTTGGCACTCGCGGCAGGGGTACTCAGCCATGTGCCCGGTGGTATCGGTGTATTTGAAGCGATCATGCTGTCTTCGTTCTCTCATGTTGTCGGGGCAGCTCCCTTGACCGCGGCGTTGGTACTGTATCGGGTCATTTATGTTGTTCTTCCGCTCTTGTTGTCCTGCCTGACATTATTGGTCAGTGAAGGGCGTCGTATGATTCAGCGGCGGCAGGATGTGCAACTCAATGCCGGATTGGCACCGGGCGTCCTCTCACTGATTCTGTTCTTTTGCGGACTTCTTCTCGAACTATCCAATGTCATGCCAGAATACGGTTTTCGTATGGCTCTGTTGCTACGTTGGGTGCCCCCGGCCGTTCTCGAACTGTCGCATTTCTGTGTCGGATTACTGGGGCTTTTGTGTCTATTGATGGCGAGAGGGTTACGTCGGCGCCTGGCCCGTGCCTGGGGATGGAGTGTCTGTATTTTACTACTGGCCTCTATCGGCTCGTTGTTAAAAGGGCTTGATATCCCGCAGGCTATTCTACTCGGCGTTGCAGCGATCGCCTTGATCGTGTTCAAGCGAGCGTTCTACCGGACCTCATCCCTCAAACATCATTTACTTTCGGTATCAGTACTGTGGATGAGTGCGGGTTGTGTCGCGGTTTCGTTGTGGCTGACGCTTTACATTTATCAGGATGTGCCATATCGCAGCCTATTGTGGTGGCAGTTCGCCCCCTTTGCAGACATGTCTCGTGCTCTTCGGAGTGTACTGGGTAGCGGTGTTTTGCTCTGTATTATTGTGGCGTTGTGGCAAATGCGTTCACATGTGAAGCCCCTGTCACCGGCCAGTGATCGCGTTAGACAGCACGCCTTCGACATTGCCGAGCGTTCAGACCAGCCCGCAAGTATTATGTCCTCGACCCTATCCACGCATTTCCTGTTTAATCCGGATTTTTCAGCATTTCTTGGCTATAAGGTGGTGGGAGAGTATCTATTGGCGCTGGGTGAACCTGCAGGGTCTGTGCAGGATCAGGCATCTCTGCGCTGGGATTTCCGTGATCTGAGCGATGAACATCATCGTATCCCGCTTTTCTATCCTGTATCGGGCGAAGATATGCCGCTTTATCAGGACATAGGGCTCTATCCTGTACGTATTGCGGAGGAGGCCGTGATCGAGCTGGCTCACTTCGATGAGCAGGCTCTGCCTGTTGTGGCTTCGGATATCGCATCACGGCTTTCTTTTGAATTGATTCCATCCCACGAGGTGGATATTGATACGCTGCAGGCCCTTTGTTTGCAGTGGAGCCAGCAATCGCTTAGCCGTGTGGAAGTCAGCACTAGTGAACCCACCTCGGAATTCGTCCATACCCATATTGCGATTGTGCGTGAAAAAGGGCTCGAAGAAGACGATAGGATAGTGGCGTTCGTCTGTGTCCTCGAAACACCGCAGGCAGATACCCGTGTTCTGGACACACTGCATTACGTACCTGATTCTGCTTATAGCGATATCTATGCGCAATGGTTGGTGGCCAGTCTGGCCAGGGAATCGCAACGTGAGAACCTCGTTCGCCTGAGTTTGGGCAGTATGCCCGTCCTACCTGTACGGTTGGGGCATCTTGGAGTATTGACGTTGGCATTGAATGCGACGACGTGTCATTTGGGTGGAAAAGGCGAAACACGATTACGCCAGTTTGTTCGTCGCTTTAATCCTGTCTGGAAGCCGCGTTATCTACTTTTGCCTCATGGTGCCGATGCTACACGCGCATTGGCAACGCTAAGCGGGCAACGGCAAGCCGCATTGGCTCCAACCCATGGGTAGTGGGGTAATACACCGGGAATGTGAAATATAGGCCAAACCCGGAATCATCCTCAAGGGATAGGGCTGGTATGGATCAGGCTGGTATGGATAGAAACCATCGTACAGAGCCAATATACCTGATTGCCAGAAAAGCCGAGATCAATCGACCCTCTGAAAAAGAGGGCGCCGTATCATGCAGCGCTCTCTTTTTTATAAACAAATGGGAAGGGGATAATTGAAGTGGCTAACTCGATCAATCCGTTGACCTGTACACCTATCCATCACGTTCGATCCTGTGTTTATGCAAATGATCCAATAATTTTTCTACTGTCGTAAAACGATCGTCCGGAGCCGTCATTTCCCCGTTGAAACGTAGCGTTTGCGCTCCATCCAGACGGTAATGGGCCGGATCTTTCTGAATCAACGTGACCAGTGACATGGGGTCGATAGCCGGGCGACCACCAAAGATAATACGCCCGCGTTCTTCGCCTGCCTCGATTCGTGTAATGCCCAAACGTTCCGCAATGGGCCGGAGTTTTGCCTGGCGAAACAGGTTTTTGACAGAATCGGGCAATAGGCCAAAGCGATCGATCATTTCAACCTGAAGTTCACGTAGCCCAGCTTCTGATTTGGCGCTGCTGATACGCTTATACATGACCAACCTCTGTTGCACATCGGGCATATAGTCATCAGGAATCAGGGCCGGCAAGCCCAGACCAATTTCAACGCCTTCGCTAATCGGAGCTTCCAGATTGGGTGTTTTACCACTGCGGATAGCTTTCACCGCACGGTCGAGCATCTCCATATAAAGCCCATACCCAATCGACTCGATCTGGCCACTTTGCTCCTCACCCAATAATTCACCCGCACCACGGATTTCGAGGTCGTGACTTGCCAGATTAAAGCCTGCGCCCAGTGTATCGGATTGCGTCAGGGCTTCGAGACGCTTACGCGCATCACTGGTGATTTGTTTGGGGGGCGGTGTTAACAGATACGCATAGGCCTGATGGTGCGAGCGCCCCACGCGGCCACGTAGCTGATGCAACTGTGCTAAACCGAATTTGTCGGCGCGTTCGATAATGATCGTATTGGCACTGGGAACATCGATACCGGTTTCGATAATGGTCGAACAGACCAACAGATTGAAACGCTTGTGATAGAAATCACTCATGACCCGCTCAAGGGAACGTTCGGCCAGCTGCCCATGCGCAACACCCACACGTGCATCAGGAACAAGCTCCTGAATACGTTCGGCAGCCGCCTGAATATTCTTCACTTCATTGTGAAGATAATAGACCTGCCCACCACGCAGAATTTCACGCAAAATGGCTTCTTGAAGAATACCGTCGTTACGCTGCTGAACAAACGTTTTTACCGCCAGACGCTTGGCAGGTGGGGTAGCAATGATAGAGAGATCCCGCATACCGCTCATCGCCATGGAGAGCGTACGGGGAATCGGCGTCGCCGTCATTGTGAGGATATCCACCTCAGCACGCATGGCCTTCAGACGTTCTTTCTGATTGACCCCAAATCGGTGCTCTTCATCAATAATGACGAGTCCCAGGTTGCCGAACTCAATTGAACGTCCTAACAATTTGTGGGTGCCAATGACAATATCCGTTTTTCCTTCCCGGATGCGCTCAATAGCCTGTTCCTGCGATTTACCGGTGTTGAAACGTGAGAGCAGGTCGATATTGACCGCGCTGTCAGCAAAGCGGTCCTTGAAGTTATCGTAATGCTGTTGCGCGAGCAGTGTTGTCGGGACCAGCACGGCCACCTGACGCCCGGAATTGACGGCAAGAAATGCGGCGCGCATGGCCACTTCGGTCTTGCCAAAGCCAACGTCTCCACACACGACACGATCCATCGGGCGGGGCGACGTCATATCCTCAATCACGGCGGTAATGGCGAGCTGCTGGTCGGGCGTTTCTTCAAACGGGAACGCGGCCGCGAAACGCAGATAGTGCTCATCCGGAGGCAAACAGGCAAAGCCTTCGCGGGCTTCACGGCGCGCATACACATCCAGCAATTCTGCCGCGGTATCGCGAATTCGTTCAGCGGCCTTTTTGCGCGATTTTTCCCACTGGTCACTGCCGAGTTTGTTTAACGGCGCATGTTCGTCCGAGGCGCCGTTATAACGTGAAATCTGGTCCAGTGAATCGATGGGAACATAAAGTTTTGCATTATTGGCGTATTCAAGTGCGAGGAACTCTGCCTTCTGACCACCTGCTTCGATCATTTCGAGCCCAAGATAACGACCAACGCCATGAGCCTGATGGACCACAGGAGCACCTGCGCGTAACTCCGAGAGATCACGAATCATCATTTCATTATCGTCAGTCGGTTTGGTCTGACGACGGCGTTGGCGAACGACATCCCCGAAGAGCTCATTTTCGGTAATGACCATGATATGGTCATCGGATAGCTGCATACCCTCGGCCAAGGGGCCTGCACAGATCATGACATCCGCATTCGCTTTCAGGAATGCAGCCCAATTCTCTGCCGGTACCAGGGGGACTTGCAGAGGCGTCAGCGTCTCTTCCAGCGATTCGCGACGTCCGCGTGTCTCCGCCATGAATAACAGGCGATAGTCTTGCTTAAGGGCCTCCTCAACCACCTGGCTCAACTGACGCAGTGGCTGATCACTGCGCCCATTGATGATTACTTGTGGTAGTTTTTCTGTCGCAAACTGGGTTTGGTGACTACGTTCTTCACGTTCAATCTGTACCCGTGGAAACTGTTTTACAGCGGCAAACAACTCGGATACCGGAACAAATGCTTTATGAGGCGGAAGCAGGGGACGTGTGGGATCAACCCCCAGATTCTCATAACGCGACGTAATGGATGTCCAATGACGCTCTGCATTTTCGTAGACGTCTGCGCCCAATACCACGCGTAATGATGGCGAAAAATAGTCAAACAGGGTTGATGTCGTCTCAAAAAAGAGAGGCAAATACTGTTCCAATCCCGGGGAGGGTATGCCCGCCAAAGCGTCGATATAGAGGGGAGAGCGACGTGGATCAACGTCAAAAGTCGTCTCGAATGACTCCCTGAAGCGTGCGATAGCGTCTGGTGTTAGCGGATATTCATGGGCGGGCAGTAACTCGATTTCATTGACTTTATCCTGTGAACGCTGGGTTTCCGGATCAAATGGACGCAAGGTATCGATTTCGTCGTCAAACAGATCAATACGTAATGGCTGCGGGCTTCCCATCGGAAAAAGATCGATCAGCGCTCCGCGGAATGCATATTCGCCCGGTTCGATGACAGTCTCGACGGCTCGATAGCCGCTACGTGCGAGCTGTTCACGGAAGCGCTCGCGGTCCAATTGATCTCCCAGTCCCAGCCGTAGCGCATGGATAGCCACATAGTCCGGTGGTGGCAGACGCTGCATCAGTGTATTTACGGGAACCAATACAATTGCGTTCTCTTGTTGCTGCAAATTGCGCAGAATCCTCAAGCGTGTCGAGACGATATCACGATGAGGTGAGAAGCTGTCGTAGGGCAGTGTTTCCCAATCAGGGAAGGCGAAAACCTCTTGTCCCTCATGTGCGAAAACGTTGAGTTCGGCTTCAAGTCGCTGGGCTGTGGAGGAATCCGGTGTGACTACCAGAAGGCTGCTTTTCTGATAGGCAGCCAGATTAACCAGTGCGAGGGCTTCGCTGCTGCCAATGGGCTGTTGCCAGTAACACACCTGATCCGCAGTGGATGCAGCCGTGGGAGTAAACGGGGATGTCCTGTTGGATCTGGTCTCTGACATGGGGCTCATGATTACAATTGAATTCTGTGAAACTCAGGCCACAAAGTTGAAAAGGGAGGTGCCTTATAATGCCTGAGGGTGACGAAACCTTACGAAATTGAGTACCATTTTATTATGAGAAACATGGGGTGCATATGTTTCTTTGTGTGTCGCCATACCCGCTATTGCCGCGCTGCTTCTGGTGGACGATGGCCCCGATAGGGTCCTGATGCGTCAAGCGCGGGGGCAAACATATAACAACGACATTGATGGTTGCAGCACTTGTGCCCTAATGGGACCGAGTGCGTCAGGTTCAAGCGATGGCCCAGAGGCGCAATAGGGACAGTGTACCTTGTCTTTTAACCTTATGCCCAGATAGAAGTATAAGAAGAGTACAGGAACCGAATGAATCTTCTGATGACACTTTCACGTTAGCCTTTAATTTCAACACTCATGAGTATTCCTGATCCCATAAAAAGAAAGGCGTGGTATACCGGTGTCCGCAGGTAACGAGTGGTCTGCCGGGCGGCATTGACTGAAATTAAACTTAAGGGTTCTGTAATTATTTGTGACAATGAAGAATAATAGCGATAGCGATCATGCCTGAACAGGTACTACAGCCTATTGGCCTTTATCATAGGAATATTTACATTCGTAGATACATCCTGTTCTCATGGTTTTCGAACAAATGCTCAAGACACCTGCTGGAAGGGCATGAATAAATGGTCAGGCAGCTTATAGGGGTTTCATTGTGGCAGTAGCACCGGCAGGCAAAACATTGGTTGCTCTGTGTCTCTCCAACCTCGCGGTTGGATGTGCTTTGCTGGCGGGTGTGCAATGGCCCTCACCGAGCTCTGTTGATCACTACATGGCCGGAGTGACAGACGATACGGGTTATCATGTATCTTTGGGAAAGTCCCATACCTCTTCCCGGCTGGATGCACTTGGAAAAATGATCAGCGATCGCCTTGATTTGCTGGATCAGCAACTTTCACCCCTACGGCCTGACAGTGATATCAGTCGCTTATCGCATGCACCCTTGTTGTCATCTGTGGCTATTCCACCCGCACTTTCACATGTGTTATGTCAATTGATCAGGGCGCAACGTCTTTCGCATGGTGCTTTCACCCCCTATTTACGACCGGCAACAGTACCACACTCACCCCCGTGGGCCTCGCCAGTTTCAGGCAGCACCAGAATAACAGCCTCTTCACAGGATAACTCGAATAGCCAAACAGCAGGTTCCATGTCTGCGCTTCCGCCTGCGCATGCCCTGCTGTATCTGGGAAATCATGCCATTCCCCTTGCACCGTTTCGTTTGAATTTGATCGCTGCTGTTAATGGGCTGCGAGCTGATACACTGGTTCATCTGTTAAAATCCCAAGGCATATCGCACTTCTGGCTTGAAATTGGCGGGATCATCATGGTGGGTAATCAGCCGCGGACGTTCACCCTCGGAAATGGTGATAGGCTGACATTACAGAATCAGGCGCTTCTTCATGGCGAAAATGTGAGTGGTGATCGTTTTTGGATCGTCAGTCTATCGGGTGAAGCGGGGGCATTGCAGCAAGAAGTACTTTCCCGGCTTGCTACCACAGCAGGGCACAAGCTCGCCTCTGCGCGGGGATGGCAGGTTCGCTGGGCAAACGGTTCCTGGTAAGTTGGATGATATGTTGGGACACGTTACCCGATACCCTTTCTAACATTTGCTCCTCTCAATTCCCGGTCTCCCGTCGTTGAAGGCCACGAATTTGCGGTTTTGCAGAGTATTCATGTTCTTTTCATGAGTTTTTCATGGATTCACCGTCCTTTTACACAATTTTTCCAGCATCGCTATACGGGCGCTGGACATTGGCTTGATGCATTAATTTTCAGTGGAGCGACGGTAACGATGTATACGCAAGCTCGGGATGATGGGATCATCCTCGATTTGTGCATCGCTACGCTGAGCACGAGTACGCTTTGGTTTGGGTGCAGTGGGGGGGAGGTTGCATTGAGGCAGCACTATGCCTTTGGAAGAGTGACGTGCCGGTACAAACAAGGGTAACGATACATTCATCGCCTGCCGGGTTCGCCCGTCTTCAAGGGGGTCTGTATAGAACAAATTCGCGCGCATTAGGGGGGCTTGCGCCTGAATTTGCGCCAGAGGTTCATCGGCGGGTAAAGAAGCAAGCGTTTGGCGTTGTATTCGAATATGTGAAGCATCGGCATCGAAAGTGGACAGCATTGCATCAACGTCTGCCACACTGAGCTTTTTGATGGAACGACCACTGGTGTACCAGGCGAAGCGAACCCGATCCACAGGGGCGGGCGCGATGGGAATATGGCGCCAACATTGTTTCAAGTGCAAACGGGCGAGCCCGGCACCCATCATGTGATCGTGTAGCAACGGATGCCTGAAGGGGAGCGTTGCCTTTATTTCACTCATCCGCGAAGGATGTTGTTCGCGGATTTGAGTGATCACGTTAGATAAAGCTTTTTTATGTTGGTTGACCTCCCTTGCATGTGCCATCAGTGTTTCATCCCCCGCGACCAATCCGATATAGGGGCGAGTAGCGCGGCCATCCTGTCCATTCTGATACCAATAGTCTGTGAGTGCCTGCATTAACCAGGCTTTGGCCTGGGCTGGATCGATCATTCCTTGATCATCCAGAGTCCATAGCGGAAAGTGCGAAGGATCATAGGCGTCGACAAGCGCAAGACTGGCTTCAACGACATGGTCAAATGCATGTTCCATGGCGGCAAGCAGCTGATATTCGGACATGGTGGCTACCTGAGAAAAAAGACAACATATAAATACTGAGTTAATGTACAGTATCAGCCTATGTAAGTATACCGTTATCTTTGCTAACCTTTCTACTTGCCATATATTCCCGCCACTGACTCCCCTCCATAATCTCAGTAGTCGCTATCCGGTAATCAGGCTCGTTATGAGCAATTGACAACATGATCGAGCACTTCTATTTCCATGTATTAGTTATTTTCATATTAAACTAAATAAAAATTAGTTTTACACATCTCGTGCGTGTCACGATAATCATCCAACACAAGGGTGATTCACTATCATCTGGAAAAGACATTATCAAACTCCTTCCAGCCAAGTGCTCGTTATCATCATGTCCGGATTTATTTCCAGAACCACTTATTTGTGACCGGTACTGACGGGTATTAATACGGCTGGCTATTCATACGAACCGATATGAATGCGATTGATATGTTGAGATTCATTCCGTCAAGGAAGGGGTCTCTACAATAAATGTTACGGGTATCAGCCCTCAATCCAACACCCTACCAGGAGGATATATACCCATGAATGATGAGTTTTCCTTTTCGATAAAACACATCCGTTTTGATGAGCATTATCAGCCGTCTGCAAGTACACGGCTCACCACCAACTTTGCGAATTTGGCGAGGGGAGATCAGCGCCAGGAGAACCTGCGGAACACCTTGCAGATGATCAATCGCAGGTTCAATGCTCTGGCGCACTGGGATAATCCACTGGGCACACGTTATTCAGTCGAGCTCGACATAGTGTCGGCCGAACTGACACTGGGCAACACACAGAATGATGTGCCCATTCCCCTGATCGAAGTCTTGAACACCACGATTGTTGACTATGAGAAGGGGTGCCACATTGAAGGTGTAACAGGAAACAGTTTTTCTTCCTATGTACGCGATTACGACTTCAGTATTCGATTGCATGAGCATCATCATGGTGAAGCGAGGAGCACAGTGCCTGAGGGGTTTGGTGACCTTCATGGGAAACTTTTTCAACATTTCATTCATTCGCCCGCTTATACCTCCAATTTCAGCAAACCTCCCATTATTTGCATCAGCGTATCAAGCAACAAAACGTATCGGGGAACAGATACCTATCATCCCGTATTGGGCACTGAGTATATTCAGGATGACTATTCGCTAACGGATGCCTATTTCCACAAGATGGGATTATCCGTACGTTATTTTATGCCACCCGGAAGCAGGGCTCCGCTCGCCTTCTATCATGAGGGGGATCTATTGAATGATTACTCCCCGCTGGAGCTGATAAGCACCATTAGCACCATGGATACCTTCCAGAAGATTTATCGTCCTGAAATCTACAATGCCAATTCCAGCGCTCCGAGGATATTCAAGCCCAGTCTGAATCTGACCGACTATTCGTTGACCCGCGTTATTTATGATCGTGATGAGCGGGATAGACTGGGTATCGAACAAGGTAAGTTCGTCGATGAGCACTTTATGACGCCTTATAGACATGTCCTTGATAAATGGATGGCCAGTTAACGTTGCCTATAACCATGCGTAAGCTGGATACCAGATCAATGTAAAAGCCACGTTCAATTCAGCCATAGTGACCATTCGTTCGCGCTGATCAAACAAACCAATAAGGTATGTCATGAAACACACATTATTACCTACGTCTACCGCAGGAAGTTTGCCAAAACCATCATGGCTGGCTGAACCAGAGCAGTTATGGTCGCCCTGGAAATTGAAAGGGGATTCCCTGATAGAGGGTGTTCATGATGCACTGCGGCTGTCATTACATGAACAGCAGTGGGCCGGCTTGGATATCGTCAGTGATGGTGAGCAATCAAGACAGCATTTTGTGACCACCTTCATCGAACATCTCGAAGGTGTTGATTTCGAGAAACGCGAAACAGTCAAAATTCGTAATCGCTATGATGCCAGTGTGCCTTCTGTACTCGGTGAAGTACGTCGCCAGCATCCTGTTTTTATAGATGATGCGCGCTTTTTGCGTCAACAGACGCATCAACCCATTAAATGGGCACTTCCCGGGCCGATGACGATGGTAGATACCTTATATGACGGCTATTATAAAAGTCGTGAAAAACTGGCCTGGGAATTCGCCCGTATTCTTAATGAAGAAGCCCGCGAATTGGAAGCGGCAGGGGTTGATATCATCCAATTTGATGAACCGGCCTATAACGTGTTTTTCGATGAGGTCAATGATTGGGGGATCGCCACCCTGGAAAGGGCCATCGAAGGGCTCCGTTGTGAAACCGCTATTCATATTTGTTATGGCTACGGAATCAAAGCCAATACGGATTGGAAAAAAACACTGGGTGGGGAATGGCGTCAGTACGAATCGGTATTTCCCAAATTGAGAGAGTCCAACATTGATATCATATCGCTCGAGTGTCAAAACTCTCATGTTCCCATGGATTTGATTGAACTCATCCGTGGTAAAAAAGTCATGGTGGGCGCTATTGATGTAGCAACACACACTATAGAGCAGCCTGAAGAAGTTGCTGAGACGTTACGTAAAGCGCTCGAATTTGTGGATGCTGATAAACTCTACCCCTCCACCAATTGTGGTATGGCTCCCTTACCCCGCGATGTGGCTCGTGGAAAACTGGAAGCCCTTTGTAAAGGTGCGGATATAATCCGCAATGAACTCGTGTCCAATGGTTAACGGCTGAAAGCTGGCAGGGCCGTCATTTTCGGCCCTTTTCCCTTATGAATTGCTGAAAATCACTTTGTTAGAGTATTTGGGGCTGCAGGGAAGCATAAAAATACGTACCATGTGGTGGGTCTTTACGACGCTTGCCATCCTGATGTGTGGTTTTCATGGTGGTTCTTGAGGTGGCGGTTTGGCTGCGTCATGCATGATTGCTGTGGAACCGACGCCTCTTGAGGGTGTCTTTGGAAGCGTTACTGAATCAGTTGATGACATTCGTTTGACCCATTCACGAGCCTTCGGTAGACGGCTTGAAATATCCCTTGCAGGAAAAGACTCGCATGCTGGATCGCATTCCGTTTTTGATAGGGCTTCGCTACACAAGAGCGAAGCGGCGAAATCACTTCATTTCATTCATTTCCATGACCTCCATGCTCGGGTTGACGCTCGGGGTAGCTGTATTGATTCTGGTCCTTTCAGTCATGAATGGTTTTGATCATGAACTGCAGCACCGGATTCTCGGGATGGTACCCCATGCGCAAATCCAGCAGGAAGATGGAGACGGTATCGCTGATTGGCAGCATTTTTCCAGTGAACTTGAAAAATACCCGCACGTCATTGCCACCGCACCGTATGTTCAACAACAGGGCATGCTGACGGCATCCGGCTCCAGCGCTGGGGTGCAGGTAACCGGTATTGACCCTTCACTTGAAGATAGAGTGTCGATTATTGGTCAACACATGGTGGCCGGTTCGCTCAAGGATCTGACTCCCCATAGTTGGAATATTGTATTGGGCGGAGAGCTGGCCCGTAATCTCAACGTGGGCCTCGGTTCGAAGGTAACCTTGCTGGTGCCGCAGGCGTCCGTTACGCCGGGTGGGGTCTTTCCACGAATGCGCACCTTTACGGTATCAGGCATCTTCAGTGTAGGGGCCCAACTGGATGGTTCACTAGCCTACGGTAACCTGAAAGACATGGAGGCCATGGCTCAGCTTCACCATCCTCAGGGGATTCGCCTGAAGTTGGACAATCTGTTTCTTGCCCATCAGGTCATGGCTAATATTATCAACCACCTGCCTGCCAACTATTACGGTACAGATTGGACGTATACCCAGGGTAATCTATTTCAGGCAATCCAGATGGAAAAAAACATGATGGGGTTATTGCTAACGGTGATTGTGGCCGTTGCAGCGTTCAACATCGTGTCTACACTCGTTATGGTCGTGACAGACAAACGTGCGGATATTGCAATCCTGCGCACACTGGGCGCGACCCCCAGAACGATCATGGGCATCTTCATGGTGCAGGGGATTGCGATCGGGCTGATTGGTATCCTGTTGGGTGTCATCATTGGTGTTATTCTGGCCCTGTCGATCTCTGACATCATCAATTGGATTCAGGCGGTATTTGGTATTCAGTTCCTCAATCCCAATGTTTACTTCATTGATTATCTACCCTCGCGTTTGGAAGGTTCGGATTTGATCACCATTATTGCGACGGCCTTTGTGCTGAGTTTCCTCTCCACGCTCTATCCGGCATGGCGAGCTTCACGTGTCCGTCCGGCGGAGGTGCTGCGTTATGAGTGACATCATGCTGGAATGCCGCGGTATTTCGCGTGTATACAAGGAAGGCCCCGTTAACCTGACGGTATTGGATGATCTGGAGTTACGTGTATGTGCGGGGGAACGTGTTGCCATCATCGGCAGCTCGGGTTCGGGTAAAACCACCTTGTTGAACTTACTGGGTGGGCTGGATGCACCGACATCGGGGGAGGTTATTGTTGCCAATACTACATTGGCGAAATTGAATGAGGCCAAGCTCGGGCGTTTCCGCAATGAACATATCGGCTTTGTCTATCAGTTTCATCACTTGCTGGCAGAATTCACCGCGCAGGAGAATGTCGCTATGCCTCTGATTATTCGAGGGCAAACACGTCAGGAAGCA
>Ga0157360_1000184_pt1 | contig 27883 bp, 23 predicted proteins | sample AttlaeALBM1_FD_111483 | JGI IMG/M metagenome (GOLD analysis project Ga0157360, IMG submission 111483) | Fungus gardens microbial communities from leaf cutter ant in Ribeirão Preto, State of São Paulo, Brazil - Atta laevigata ALBM1 | ecosystem: Host-associated > Fungi > Mycelium > Unclassified ...
GCCTCCTGAGGTATATGCTATTCTTAGCATGTGGTAGCTTGGTCACTACTTAAGAGAAGTACCCAATCTTGGGTCTAGATTATGTCTGGGGCTTGTAGAAAGTCTCTAGAGTGAATTCCAATAGCGAAATCCAGGGTTATAACTTTTATCCTATGCTACATTCCCACAGAAAATTCTCTAGCGGCGTAACAGTGGCATAACACTGATCCTCAAATCTGATTAGAAGTATATGATGATGAGCTAACACTAACATTAACCTGGATAGATAATGTTCTAGGAGCATCATCAACTATAGAAGGCAAATATCTGGCCAAATCGCAACTGGCATCAAGTTATGAAATTAAAGACTTAGGCAAAGCTAAGTTTATCCTTGGAATGCAAATTGACAGGAACACATATGGAGATATTACACTATCACAAGAGGCTTATTGCAAACGTCTTCTAAAACAATTCAATATAACTTCCTACTCACCAGCAACAACTCCTCTACCTCCAGGTATAATACTTTCAATTGAAGACTGTCCAGCAACTCCAGATGAAGAAAACAAAATGAAAGATACCCTCTTTTGGAAAGCACTAGGGTTGCTTATGTGGCTACAGGTCACTACAAGGCTAGACTTAGCATTCTCTGTTAACATACTTGCTCGCTTTGCTCATAACCCAGGAAAGGCACATTGGAATACATTGAAACATATCTTAGCATATGTTCAAGGTACTAAGTACTATGGAATCACTTATAAGGGTAGCAGTAGCCTTGAGCTGATTAAATACATTGACTTCAACTATACTGGCTATAAAGATACTAGGCAGTCAACCAAAGGCAACATCTTCTTGGTGGCTGGTGGCCCAATCTCTTGGGAGTGCAAGAGACAGGATACTGTGGCATTGTCCACTATAGAAGCAGAGTTTATGGCATTTTTGAAGGCAACTACTTAAGCCTTATGGATGTCCAAATACTTTCATGAAGTTGGATTACCAGTCAACAGACCCCTTACCATCTGCGCAGATAACAATAGATCTATTGCAAATAGTACTACTAAAAAGAACTACCAGCACACAAAGTATATGAATGTACAACACTATTTCATCAAGGAATATGTGAAATTGGGCAATATCAGATTCTAGTACATTTCAACAACTGAAAATACAGCTGATCTACTCACCAAACCACTACCAAAAGATACACTTCGAAAATTTGTGAACTATCTGGAACTCAACACAAAGCTAACAAATGCATCAGTCCAAGGGGAGTATTGAAGTTGGACTTATGCATATTGGCAGGACTGCTAGAATAGACACTAGTATTATTTCTTGTACTGATGCTCCATTATGATATGCAACTTCTCTATTCTTATCTGTGGCAACCAGGCAACTGGTGTTGTTTTACATTTGTATATAACATTAGATACCTCCAGTAGCTCCCTCAGTCATTTACCTTCATAGGTGACTCCTGAGGTGAGATTGTCTCCTTTAACCTCAATACTTAGGCTGATTATTGTACTCTAGACACATTATTCTACAGTAACCTATATAAATAAGCAATGGTCTGCCAAGATATGACATTATTCTATTAGAGATAAGCCTCCTAAGATTCTTTCTGCTCTTGAGAGTACTCTAGAGAGAAGCTCTGTTATAGATTTATTATAAAACTGTCTAGACAATTCCTATATGGTCTGTAATGGTGATCACAGCCACTACTCTGCTACTCAAGTAGTATACATGAGTCCATGGTAGGGCTTCTAATAGTTATCTCTAGAGGCCAGACTTATCTCTTGAGCTGATTATTATTGTTATTATAATGAAAAATATCACTTATATTGCCTAAACAGCTATCTTGCATGATAACAGTAGTGGGAACATGTTATTGATGGAAAAGATCTAGAAGAGAGATACATAAGCCATAGGACTTTGAGAGGACTTAGAGTGAGAAGGAGTTGAGGAAATCCTAAGAGTAGTAATATTTTTCTTTTATCTTTTATTCTTTGAGTTTCAGACATTTGTAATAACTTTAATATAGTATATGTGAAATGCAAATCTAATGAGTATAAGAGTTCAGAATCAGTAGAATGTCTTGAGAAGAACATAGAATATACCCAGAACTTAATCTAGGGAGGAATAGCAGATATAACTTGGGTAGGCTTTGAAGAGGACAGTATACTAGGAAAGCTTGGCTAGGTACATACTTGGATTGCATTATACCAATAAGGTTCAGTGTTGGGAGTACAAACAAGAGAGCAACTAAGCATAGAGGGTCCATGAGTGATTAACTAACTGTATTTTCTAGTTGAGCCAGTGCTATAGTATGTAAAGGTTGACATCTTAGGGAGGCTATGCAACAACAATCTAGAGAGATCTTCCCTTCTTTTGAATGATAGACATTTATTATTTTACCTAAAGCTGCATATAATATATAATTTCTTCTTTTATTTAAAACCTTTATTTCAACTATCTCTCCTTGAACCTTTAGCACACAATTGGGAGCTGGTGCCACATCTTGTTGTTAGTCCCAGTGTGCAATTCTCTTTTGTATTCTTTCAATATGCTTGAGAGAAGGTCAGCTTGAGATTAATATACTTCTTTACTGTTCCTCAAGAGGCTTAAGAGTCATAGACCAATCTGGAAAGAACCCTAGAAGGAGGATTAGAGAAGCAGAGAGTAGTAGCTCAGTAATAAGGAGAGGTACCACCTCATCATTCCACTCTTACTATCTTTGGGAATTTGGAAGTTTCTTTGTTCTTTTCTTTTGTTGTATCTTTGCTTTGTTATTCTGATAAAATACTCTAAGGCACAGAGTGTTAAGATTCTAGACCTCATAGTTGAATATGTGTTTCAACTTAAAGCTTATATCTAATACTTGATATCTTCACACTGTCATGCCAGACAGCTGTTTAGACAATAAAAGTAACATTTTTCACCATAATAATAAGAATAACCAGCTCGAGAGATGAGTTTAGCCTCTCAGATATATCATTAGATGTCCAGTCATGGACTTGAGCATACTACTTGAGTAGCATAGTAGTGGCTATGACCACTACTACAGAGACCTCATAAACATTATCCAGAGAATTTCATAACAGATTTATAACAGAACTCCTCTCTAGAGTGCTCTTGAGAGCAAAAAGGACCTTCAAAAATGTTCTCTAACAAAATGATGTCATATCTCAGCAGCAGTCACTTATTTATAACATCTAGGTTACCATTAGAGCAGGGCCATCATTGCTGATGGCTAATTATAGCAAGAACTAGCAAGACGAGTCCTCTCAAGGACTATATCGCAAACTTAACAGAAGAAGACTGAGGCTCAAAGATGTGATGAAGTATAGAGGAGTAGTAAAAGGACTAGAGAGGATAGAAAGAGAGGTCAGATAGAGAGATAGAAAAAGAGGTATTATTTGATGAAGACAACGCACTTAAGAGCAAAACAACTCGAGATTGTCACCTCTCTCTATGGCCCAGCAAAAGGCTCAAGAGCCATCTATTGTTTAGAGAAGAACCCCAGGAGTAGGATTAGAGGAGTGGGGAGTGGTAGCCAAGTGATCAGGAGAGATACCATCTCATCATTTCACTCTTACTATCTTTGGGAATTTGGGAGTTTTCTTTGTTTCTTTTCTTTTGTTGTATTATTGCTTTGTAATCCTAATAAAATACTCTAGGGTACAGAGAGGAAAAGGACTCTTCCCCCCATCATCTCTCCCTCTGTTGCTCTAGAGCTGAAAGGCTATTTGAGTGATTTGAGGTTTTCTTTTGTGTTTGCTTTATGAAAAATTTATAAAACTTCTCTCAAAGAGAGACTCAAGCTCAACAGACTTGGGCATCTACTTATGCTAGGAGCTAACCACTTGCTATGTATCATTGGAGTTGGCTTCTAGTTGTACAGTCAGTTGAAGAAGAGCTCACACGATGCCACGGGAGTTCTAGATAGTACTGCTGTATTGATGACAAGCCAGGCTACTAGACTAGGTAAGGACAGTAGTGTCATGGCATGAGATGAATGCATGCCTTAGGGATCCTATTACAGTGAGGGTTTGCTCGAGTGGATACTAAAAACAGTTCTTTTCTTCTTAGGTTTCTATTTAATATGTTTTGGTTATTCTTTGGACATTCACCTTTAGTAAGCTCTCTATTATTTGATTTATCTCCCCAGTGCCTACTTGTTTAGTGCACAATTATGAAGCAGTTTGGAGATTTTGCCTCTTTGACCTTGCTTTCACCTTTGTTTTGTGATTAAACCTTTTGATCCCTATCAATGCTCCTTGTTTAAAGGATCCAGTTAAGGTTTTCAGTGAAGTTATATTAGAGGAGAGATGTCAATGAGACTTTGAGTAGTACCCTTGAGGTTGCCCTAAGATAAATAAGAGTACTGATTCCTCAGAGTAAGACTTTACAGAGGGAATACAGAAAGAGAGAACTTTCCATTCTCTTCTCTTTCTGGTTTGTATTTATCCTAACTAGGTATGTTACAATATAGTAATACTAGTTGTAACTATGGATGACTAGTTAAGTAATAGTCCAGTGACAAAAGCAATGAAGGTAACAAGTTAAGTTAGTATCTAATAATGGGTTAGTCCAATGTTGTTCCATTTAGTACAAGTCCAAAGATAGAAGAAGAAAATAGTCTGAGATTTCTTTGAAGAGTCCTATCCATCCTATGAGTCTATTGTCTCTTAGAGTCCTTAGACATTTAGTGCATTTACTACATAGTAATGTTCTCATCTAGCATTACCAATATCTCGTCTACTAGCCACTCATTATCAGACCATGGCTGATAATAGTTATAGTCCCACTCAATGTTCATAACACAGAGAGAACATCATCATATTAACCCCCCATTATCTCTCTTCTATTGCTCTTAAGCTAAAAGACTATCTGAGTGATTAAGTCTTTTATCCTAAGTTTCTTTTGTTCTTAATAACCTCTCAATACATATTTCTAAAGTAGAACTATGGTAAGAGGTCTCTTGAGTGGAAATTAAAAACAGTTCTTTTGACTTTTCCTTCATTTGGTTATTTTATTATTATTTTCCCACCTATCCCCTATAAAAAGCTCTTTTTTGTTTGATCATCTCTCTAGTGCTTACTTGTTAGCATACAATTGTGAGACATTTTGGAGATTCTATCTCTTTGACTTGTTTTCACTTTTGTTAGAGATCATACTTTTGATCCCCATCAATGTATTATAAGCTTATTGGTCTTCAGAAGTTAAAGGAGCTTGGGCAAGTAAAAGACCATGATTAGTAGTAAGTAGAGTCAAAACAGAGTAATAGTCTTTTATGCTAAATGACAAAATGAGATGCTAGATATAGGCTAACTAATCAAGGTAGATTATTTGGGTATGTGGTCATGAGTAACCTGGAGACCAAGAATATAATTGAGTTCACCAACATCAGTAATCTCAAAATAGCTAATAGATCATTCTTAAGTGAAATAATCTGACAGAAATTAGGACCTACAATGGCCATGTTATCAACATAAACAAGCAAGATTTTATTGTTTTGATATAGTACATAGAGGCAGTCATTGGCAAATGCCCAGACAAATTCTAATCCTGTAAGGACCTCATAGAGTTGCTTGTTTCATTGATGACCCACCCTACTTCAACCCATACAAAGCCTTCTTTAATTTCCAATATTCCCCTTGGTCCATAAGTTCTCCACTCCTTTTGGTACCTACATATAGATATTCTCATCAAGATTGCCTTCAAGATATGTACCCCCAATGTCCACTTGATGAATATCAAAGTCTAGGAATATAACAAGCAAGAGGAAAATATAGAGGGTAGTAAATTTTACAACAGAGAAGAAAGTTTCAGAATAGTCCTTGCTAGGAACTTGGGAAAAACCATGGGCAATAATACATGCCTTGAATTTTATGTAGTTTCCATAACCATTAACTTTTTTGTGATAAACAATACAACTTCCCATGGTTTTTTTCTTCTCATGTAAATTGTCTATCCACTTGAAAATCTCTTTCTCTCTAATTATACTCAGCTTTAACTGCCTTTTTCCAGTCATTAGCATTAGGAGATTTGATCATTTCCAAGTAGAGGACAGGTTCACTATCAATAGTAAGAAAGGCAATAAGTATAAATTTTTCAAAGTCATAATGGCTGACCAGTTTGCACTAGCAACTTAAATGCTTGTGATAGAACAAATTACTTGACTTGTTAGATTTTTTCAGGGCAGAAGGAGAATTTTTGGGATTAGACTGAGACAAAATTGATGTGGGAAGAGTCAAAGGGCACTTTACTATAATATTAGTAGGTACAAGATCCAAAGACTTAGATTCAGATTTGAAATCACCAATTGCATTGTCAACCAACTGATTAATATTATTAGAAGACAATTTTGAGAGGTCAATGGAAGCAAGTTTACTTAGAGTATCATCCTCATTGAATTGAACATCATGTGAGGCAATCAATTTGCTGTTTTCCAAGTTCTCTAGATGTTAGCCCTTTATTTTATCAGTCTACTAGCCTAACATGTAAACACACACAGCTCTTGGTTCCAATTGATCATAACAAACCTCTTTTGGAACCAAAGTCCATCTGAGAGAGCCAAAAATTCAGAGATGGGAAATATTGGGCTTATGGCCAGTCTAAGCCTCATAAAGCACTTTTTCCTTAAGACCAATTGTCATAATAAGAGATCAAATATGGACAGCATAGAGGGATGCCTTTCCCCAATAATAGAAATTTATACTAGTAGAATATAACATTGACCATATCATTTCAAGGAAAATTGCAATAGCCTATTTGGCAATATTATTTTGTTCAGGTTAGTAAGGATTTATGGTCTCATGAATGATACTGTTGACAGAAAAGAATTTTTCCATAGCAGAGTTAACAAATTTAGTACTATTATTACTATGAAAATAGGCTCCAGGTTGTCTTTCAAGCATTGCAATAATATTACAAATAGTATTAAAACTCTAGACCTCACAGTCAAATGTATGTTTCAACTCAAAGTCTATATCTAACACTTGATATCTTCATACTCCTTGTTAAAGGATCTAGTTAAGGTTTTTAGTGAAGTTATATTAAAAGAGAGATATCAATAAGACTTTGAGTAGCACCCTTTAAGATTGCAGCCCTACTTAGTCAGCTTACTATCAGCCTATTTTGGAACCCTCCAAATTATTTAAACATTATCATTAGTTGTAGTTACCTTAGTTTTGTTCTCCCTTAGGTGAACTCTATTCCTATTAAAACTCACTTTCCTTCTTCTCTCTTAATAAATCTTCTTGAGTCCTAGAAGGGGCAAGTGTAGAGGTGGGTACAACTCACTGTTGAGACCAAGCCCCAAAGAAAGATGCTCCCTCCCTGAAGTCAAACTTGATAGGAAAAGTACTAATTTCTCAGGATAAGATTTTCTAAAGGGAATACAAAAAGAGAAAACTTGCCATTTCCTTCTCTTTCTAGTCTGTATTTATCCTAACTAGGTATTGTGACTATGTTACAATGTGGTAACACCTCTTGTAACTAAGAGTAACTAGTTAAGTAACAGTCCAGTAACAGAAGTGACAAGTCAAGTCATTGTCTAAGAATAGGTTAATTCAATGTTGTTCCATTTAGTCTGAGTCCAAAGATAGAGAGAAAATAGTCTAAGATTTCTCCAAAGAGTCCTGTCCATATTTTAAGTCTGATGTTCTAAGTCCTAGACATTCAATGCATTACTGCATTATAATGTCCTTGTCCAACAATACATACATCTTGTCAACTAACCACTCATTATCAGACCATAGCTGATAATAATTGTAGTCCCATTTGATATTCATAACAGATAGCTCCACTAACTTCCTCTTTTGACTTCAAAAGTCATGCAATAGGATACCTGCAGCTCACTTTAACTATAACAAGAGCATAAGTATATTCATCCCATATGGGTACACTCATTGGCCCAATCAAATCTATCACCACTAATTCTATCTTCTTATAGTGAGTAGTGCTTGAATTTGAAAGCAGTAAATAATGTGACTTTTCATGTGCACAACTAGTACATAGATAGTCAAAGTCTATAGGCAAATAGATTTCCAATCCTCAAACAAGGTCTATCTGTTCCATAGCCCAAATAGTTGAGAGACTTAAATATCCTATCTAGTAGTGTCAAAGTTACATTGCAATATAAGCATACTGTGTTTAGACAATAGATTTGCAATAAATCTTGTACAATGTACCTGTAGATTCTATCAACATGGCATAGATGAAATCATTGCCATTTTTAGTAAGAGCAATCCTATTATTGAGACCTTTGATTTTTGTACCCAAATGTTGCAATGTACCCATGCTGATAAAATCAGTATCTATCTTAAGCATTCTCATAGCTTTTCTTTTTACTCAAAAATTCTATAAAATTCAAATAAATTCAGGAATAATTGGAATAAAATTGGATCAGATAGTAAGCAAAGAAACCTAATAAACAATATTGCTCACTGTTATGTGGACCATTATAGGAAGGAAGTAAAATAACCTAATAAAATAAGTAACATCAGAAGAAAGAAAAGCAACCTAATAGATAATACTACTTACTGTCATACAGACTATTATTGTTATGACTTGGCAAAAATGGCTAAGTTATTATTTATATTTCTTTTCTTTTTCTTTTTCTTTTGGACTTATTACACAAGGATAAGCATAGGAAAGTGTCACATGAAAAACATAAGGTCACATGATGTGTGTGGGAAAGTAGTGCACAAACCTTGTAGTAGTTGTATAAGTAGTATATAGAATGTAATAGAAACTCTATTGAGTTCTCCTTGTCAACTCAGACTTAGAGTAGATTTAAGTCATCTTGGCTAGAGTCTTACAATTGTTGGAAGGAAGCAAAGCAACCTGATAAACAACACTACTCACTGTCACACAGACTGTTGTTGGAAGGGAGCAAAGTGACCTGATAAATAATACCACTCACTGTGATACAGACTATTGTAAGAAAGAAACATAGTAGTGTAGAGGACAATTGTAGCTAGGATTACTCCTGTTTTCCTTTATAGAGAGTTCTCTGACTATGGTCTAGGTAGTGGTAAATATAAAATTTTTAATATGGATAAAGGGTATAGTCTTTGAAAGAAAGCACTTCTAGTTGACACTATGTTTCAGCATAATGTCCCTTGTGCAAGTTTGTGGGGAAATGAATTCAAATGTAAAGGTGAAAGGAAGGTTGAATAAAACTCTGCCAATATACCATCATAGTAGTGATCTTGTTGAAACCCAATTCTCTATACTAGACTACTGTCCTAGCTTTGTTCCTGAGTCCTGTCTACCTGGTGTTACCCTAACTCCCTATTTCAAAGCTATTCTCATAGTAGCACTCTCTGGTTATATGATCAGACTACCCTCACAATAGTACTCTTGACTATGTGATCAGATATTGGACTTTGACTCCTCCCTATATAACTCAACTCCTTAGCAATACTAAACCTTGTTCTAGAGCTCCTATGATATTGCCTCTGTAGCTAAGTCACTTGTCTCATAGTCTTTTTGTTTTGACTCATGACTGAGTCAAAGCACCTTAATCACTGATCCAATCACTCTAAAAATAGATTTCTACTTTGAAAACCCAAATAGAGGAAAGAGACAACTAAGATTGCTTACTTTTTTCCTACTAAGTAGGGGTTTTTATATGTTTTTGAGAAATACAAAAGAAATCTACAAAGATAATAAACCTAGTCATAAGTCTATAAATACAACAATTGTTCTGGTAGTGATAAGGAATCTTACATTGAAAGGGGCAAAAGAGATGTTTACTGTGACAAGCAAGTAGAAGAGATAGTGACAGTTCTTAATTGTGTGCTAAAGGGTTTGTGGGGAGAAGAAGGAAGTGAAGGTATCAGAAAGAAATTAAAAAGTAGAAGTGCAGCTTATCTATAATATAAAAATAGATGAAATGATTAGGAACTCAATCTAGATCTGCCTCGCATAATGTCCTTAAGGTGGATACCTTTATACACTATAAAAAGCTCACTAGTAGAATAGTCAGTAAACTACTTATGGGCCTTACCATACTTAATCAAGCCCTTATCTGCACTCCCACACCAAACCTTATGGGTGTGATATGATCTGAGTTGATAATTAGCCAGGCTTTTTAGGCCTGCTACTCTATAAAAGGTTGTCTGAGTGACTGCTGTATCTTGTCTCAAGAAAGAGTAGGGTATATGATAGGAAACATTTACTACCTCAATCTCTTACCAAGATCACCCCTTACACACTCAAGAGAATTGCATTTATAACCTCAAAAGCTTCTAAGATGAAGGCAAGGGCCAAGGAGGCTCTCCTCATCAATTTCCACTCTGAGAAATATATTAGAATATTACAAATGTTAGAGACTCAATTAAAAAGAAATAGAAAAGAAAACTCTCTATTCTACTACTCTCCCTCATATCTCTCCTCTATAACACTACCATACAGCCATGACAGCCATCACCTTCCTGTCCTCTATACTTCCCAGACATGACCATGTGATACTGCTCCACCTCCATACTTCACTCCTGCCCATCATTTCCTGAACCCCAAACTGGCTTCTCTCTACTCCAAATATGGTCTAGAAACACATAACAGTGTGTTCAAGCGTCAGCACTATAATCATTATCCAGTAGCATGTCTGTTTCTTGACTGAGTCCAGTAGTGATAGAATCACTAGTCACTGATAAACTTTTGATCTGCTGTCTTGGTGTCATATTAGTCTAAGTCTACTCTAGATTGAAATTATCTCATATTCCAAAGATATCTCTGAGCCTCTAATTTCTAGAGCTTCAACATTGATAGTCTGTATCTGAGAAATCTGATGTTAGTTCATCAGTCTTGCCTCCCAAGGTATATGCTATTCTAGCATGTAGCAGCTTGGTCACTACCTAATAGAAGTACCCAATCTTGGGTCTAGATTATGTCTGGGGCTTATAGGAGGTCTCTAGAGTGGGTTCCAATAGTGAAATCTAGAGTTATAATTTGTATCCCATACTATATTTCTGCAGAAAATTCTCTAGCAGCATAACACCACACTTCCCTATGAGTCATTTTCCTCTCACATGTCCATTGATAAGAAAATAAAAGAAAAAATAAAAGAAATATAAATATTGACTTAGCCATTTTGCCAAGTCATGATACTACCCTCCTCTTAAGTTTCCTCATCCTGAGGAATTTTCCTATAACTCATAGTATGAGTCAATCATATTGTCTATCTCATAGTTGTCTTCTTTTGTCTATTCTCTTACTCCTGAATTTTCTTCCTCAATTTCTTCTTCTTTGATTGTTTCTATTGTTTGTTGTTTTCTTTCTCCTTTCCACCATCTCCAGTTTCTTTCTAATCTTCCCCAGTATTCTTGATCATACCTTTTATCTGACCAACTGAACAATTTTCTTGCTGTAAATCTTCCTGGCAATTCTTTCCTCTTAAATACTTCTTCCTCATGTTCTTGTCTTACTACATCTTCTATATCTCATTGATATTCTTTCTCAAACTCTTTTTTTGCTTTTTTTGCATTTTCCAAGTTCTCTCTTCTTTTCCAAGTATTGGATTCCATTGTGAGTCTCTTCCTCTTATCTACTGCTTATTCAATATCCTTTTTACTTTCCATTCTTCTTCCCTTTTGATTATTACTAGAGCCAGCTGCTCTTTCCTCTGTCCTTCTACTTGGCCTATATATTTATATATTCTACTGATGTTAACTGCTGGATGTATCTTTATTGCACTAGGTAGTTCTAATTCCATTACATTTGATAATACAATTTTCTTCACCTTATAAGGCCCTACAAATCTCTCCATCAACTTCTCAATTCTCCTTCCAACTATCTGATATTTTAGATCCTTAGTACTCAGTATCACTAAGTCTCCTACTTTATAGTTATTAACTTCTCCTCTCTTTCTATCCATGTATTTCTTTATCTCCTCTTGTACTTTGCTTAGTGCCACTTTTGCTTTTTCCTATATTTTCTTCATTTTTTCTACAAACTTTTCTGCTCCTGCATATTTCCCTTTCTTTCTTCCCTCAAACCCCATCCTTGGATCCTGCCTGTAATTTGCCTTAAAAGGCAACATTCAAGTACTTGAGTGTGCCTTATTATTGTAAATGAACTCTACTGTTCTCAATTATTCTGGCTATTGTTCCTGCCTATGATCAATAAACATCCTCAAGTATTGTTCTAATTCCTGATTCACCCTTTCTATTTGTCCATCTGTTTGAGGATGGAATGCCATCAACAATTTACTTTCAATCTCTAATATTTTGTTCAACTCCTGCATAATTCCTGCTGCAAATTGGGGTCTCTGATCTAAAATAATACTTTCAGGTAACCTATATAGTTTCCACACATTATCTCTAAACAGCTGTGCTAACCCTTCTGCTGAAGTCTTTTCCATAGTAGGAATAAAATATACTATTTTTGTTAACCTATTAACTATTACCAAAATTGAGTCATACCCCTGGGCTAGAGGCAACTTGGTGATAAAGTCTGCCAAAATATGTGTCCAAGGTTTTTCCAGTATTGAATTGGGCATCAACTTTCCTACCAGTTGCTTTGTGCAATTTTTATTCCATTGACAGGCATTATATCCTTCTATATATTGCTTCACTTCTTTTATCACTCCTGGCTACCAAAAGTTACATGTGATCAGCTCCACCATCTTCTACTGTCCTCTATGTTCTTCTATTAGTATATTGTGGAGTAGCCTAATGATTTCTGCCCTCAATTTCTCATTCTTAGGTACATAAACTTTTCTTTTCTTGTACATGATACTGTTAGCTTCTCTCTACTCCTCATCCTTTAACATTTTTACTCCTGCTTATTTTATCTCTTCTACTGCTTTTACTACTTTATCATCTCTTATTCTCGACTCTTTGACCTTCTCTAGTAGATCTATCCTATCTACTATGATTTCTACTACTTTGGTTCTTCTGACTTTCAACCACTCTGGTTTCACTAACATTTCATTCTTATTGTCCTTTTTCACTCCTACCTCCCAATCTGGTCTTCTACTCAAACTATCTGCCTTTCCCATTTTGCTTCCTAGAATGTGTTTCAGCATAAAGTTGAATCTTGACAAGTATAATATCCATTTTTCTTGCCTCTGATTTAACTTCTATGCCTTCATGAAATATTTGAGATTTTTGTGATCTGTTCAGATCTTGAATTTAATTACTGTTCTCTCCAAAAAGTGTCTCCATGTTTCTAGGCATCTAACAATAGCCAATATCTTCTTATTATATATCTCATAATTTCTTTCTGTGTTGCTTAGAGATTTTGAGATAAAGGCTACTGGTCTCCACAATTCATTAGAGCACTTCATAGATAATATTCCCCTAGTTATGTTAAGACTCTAAACCTCACAGTTGAATATGTGTTTCAACTTGAAGCCTATAACTAAGACTTGATATCTTCACACTCCTCGTCAAAGGGTCTAGTTAAGGTTTTCAGTGAAGTTATATTAGAGGAGAGATGTCAACAAGACTTTGAGTAGCACCCTTGAGATTGTCCTAAGACAAGTAAGAGTACTAATTTCTCAAAGTAAGATTTTACAGAGGGAATACAGAAAGAGAAAACTTGCTGTTCTCTTCTCTTTCTGGTTTGTATTTATCCTAACTAGGTATTGTGACTACATTACAATGTGGTAACACTAATTGTAACTATGGGTAACTAGTTAAGTGACAGTCCAGTGACAGAAGTGATGAGAGTGACAAGTGAAGTCAGTGTCTAATAATGGGTTAGTCTGATGTTGTCCCATTTAGTACAAGTCCAAAAATAGAGAGAGAAAGATAGTCTGAGATTTCTCCAAAAAGTCCTGTCCATTCTGTGAGTCCATTGTCTCTTAGAGTCCTCAGACATTCAATGCATTACTGTATAGTAATGTTCTCATCTAACATTGCCAACATCTCGTTTACTAGCCACTCATTATCAGACCATGGCTGATAATAGTTGTAGTCCCACTCAATGTTCATAACAAGTTATGTAGTTTGAGACGTTTGTCTCTATCCTAAATTCTTTGTCTAAATCCAGGACTACTAGTACTAGTCTAGTGGTAAAGACTCTCTTGAGATCATGAAATGCCTTTTGCTGTTCCTATTCCTACTGCCACTTCACATCTTTTCTCATGAGCATATTCATTGGCCTGGCTACTCGCATAAAGTCCTTAATGAATCTCTTGTAATAGTTTGCGAGGCCTAAAAATTTCCTAACATCTTTCATATTCTTTAGCTCTAGCCAACTTAATACTCCATCTATCTTTTTCTTTTTTATTTCTATCCCATTGGGCCCTATGACAACCCCTAGGAATCCTACTATCTTCACCTTCCACATATATTTCTCTAGTTGAACATATAGGTTATTTTCTTCTAACCTTCTCAATATTTCTTTCATGATTTTGTCATGTTTCTCTTTTGTTTCCATTCCTACTAGCACATCATCTATAAATGCTGCAACTTTTCCTTTGTTTATTAGATCCCTTAGAATCTCATTCATCATTGCTTGAAATATAACTGGCAAATTTGTTATTCCAAAGAACATAACTGTTAGTTCAAAGGAACCTATATACATTGTAAATGCTCCCTTTCACTTATCTCCTTCCTTGATTCTCACATTATTGAACCCTCACCTCAGATCCATTTTAGTAAATACTTTCTTGCTACCTATATTGTTGATTAATTCTGTGATTAATGGCAGTGGATAATTATTCTTCACTGTTTGGTCATTTAGATTGCAGTAGTTCATTACTATCCACTTACTCCTATCCTTTTTCCCTACAAAGACTGGTGATGTTTGGGGGGATTTTGATGGTCTAATATATCCCTTTCTTAATTGGTTGTCCACAAATTTCTAAACTTCCTCCCTCTCATTTTTGGATAGTGGGTAAATTCTTCCTTTTCATAGCTTAAATGTCTCTATGGCATGATCCCAAACTTTCCTAGTCAGTATTTTCTTAGATTCTATCTTCCAGAATACTTTTCTCTACTTCAAAAATTTCTTAGAAACCAACTCTTCAATTTTCCTGTGGTCCTCCTCAATCTTTTCCTCTCTTCCCCAATCTTCTTTATTGTCTATTGCCCACTTAACAATTCTTTCTTTCTCTAGGGTTATTAATCTCTTTCCCTTTTTGCCTTTTCTCTCTTCTTTCTTTAATATCATCCTGCTACACAAGGGTAGACACCTCGTCATTTTGATCTCCCTTGTTTTCCAATTTATTTCTGGGTTGTGTGCCTGTAATCACAGCATTCTGTCACAAACTTCATTCAGCCATATCTCCATCAATTCTCCAACAATTCTCATGGTCTAAGAGGCTATGGAAAGTCCTTAAAAAGACCTTTCAATCAATACCAGTCATATCTCGAGGCAATTAATAATGGCCAAGATATTAAGCAGATCAACTAGTAACCACCATGTTACCGTTTATTAAATCACTAATATCTCGGAAACTGTGGCAATCAATGCTTCGGTTCTAGGCTCAGCAGAAGCCTTCTTTATAATGCTCAGAATGAGCCTAGAACAACCTCAAGGCAATTAATATTAGTGGAGATATGAAGGCCTTAATGTTTGTACATGGACTTCATTAATTACCCATAGATAGTCATCTGTTCTTTTCTTAGAACAAAGGACAGCCTCCATATGGTTAGGTTATTACTATTTTAAGTACAAAGGCACTACCATATATAGAACAATAGGTAGTAGCATGTGATGATCTGTCCTAGTGTATAGACTATTACAATTATGTATATAAGAACTCATAGTCTGAAGATTAGACCTTAGACTTAACAACATCTCTTGTCACTGTCTAACTTTGCTTATTAAGCACTTTTGAATATCAACTCATCAATCACAAATCAAGTAAGTGACCATTTGTGATACATTCCCAGTATTACCTCCATTTTCCTAAGTTACACACATCTATCCTCATTTTTTCTATATGGCCTTTATAGTACACATTTGCCTCCACTTGGTGTATAATGAATCCTCCACTATTATTGGTCCCATTGACATTCTTGACCATTATTGGCTTCTCTAGTTTCTATAACCTAAATCCATGTTTTGCTGCTGTCCTTTTATCCATGAACATCCTCATTGCACCACTATCCAAGAGCACTTTTACTGTGACCTCTTTATGAGTATCTGTATTTTCTACTCCAATGTTCAATCATACTTCTCTTAACATTTTGAAAGTTCTTCTGATTTCCCTCTGACTACTTCCCTCTTTTGCTGTGCTTTCTGACTCTCCTGGTTGTGTGTTACTTTGCTGTACTTTTCCCTCTATGGGGAATGCCACTCTTCTCTCTTCCTTCTTCTAACATCCACATTATCTCTACCTATCCTTGATTACCTCTTGCCTTCTATTTTCTTCCACATGATATCCTTTTTCTTTATACCTTTCATACTGCACATATGTCACTATCACTTCCTCCGTGCACCACTCTAATTCCAATAGATGTGTTTCCTTTGGTATTCCTTTGCCACAATGCTCCTCTACTCTCTTGCTGTGCTTCTTGTAGCTTGGCCACACACACCACCTCTTCTTTCTCTGTTCTCCTCAATCTTCTTTCTCCTTTCTGTGCCTTTTCCTTTGCAGGGTACACCAGCTCCTCCTATTGGTGCACCTTTTGTGGTTTTACCACATGTACTATCCTTTCTCTTTTTTCCCATAACAGGCACTTTTTACACTTGTGCTCTTTTTTCCCTACACTTAAAGCACTCAACTACTACTGTCTCTTGCCTTCTGATTGTTCTCTTTTCCACTTCACACTGCATTACTCTACTCCTCAATATTTCAAATTTATTTTGAGGAGCAATAGTCTCCTCTTCTCCTTCTTTCTAATTCTGTTCTTAACTTAGTGAGGGCCTGCTTTTCTTTGAGCAAGTTGCTTATGAGAATTTTGTATTGGATTTGAGACATTGTGCTAATGCCTCAAGAATATGGAATGAGTGTTAATTCTCACTTATTTATACTATGTCTATTGGAGCGCAAGATCTTCACCCAGCCAGGTGCCTACTGTCCTACTAACTACTGTTCTAATAGTATGGTTAGACTATCACCCAACGGATAGGATCTCCAATCTAGACAGTCTTCTAGAAGTAACTATTACTTCTCTGCATATACTACTCACAATGGAGCGCAGCACAAAGTTTATACTATGAAAGCTATACTACTCAACACAACTCAATTATGAGGTCAGGTCTTAAATGCAATACCTGAGCTTGGTACTGTATCTCCACCTACAGTCTCTAACTGACTGCAAAGTTCCCTTAAGCCAAGAGCCCAGCTATGTATGGAAGTGACTGATAATTGTAGTGATTACTGGCTAAGGGTTGATTTAGATAAGATAAAAGAGTAAGCAAGGTCCAAGGTGGATAGTACTCTGAAGTAGAATTGAGTTCTGGTATAAGGCTTAGTTAGATTGACCTTAACCTCACTCCTTATCTAAGTTGACAAGGAGAACTTAATAGAGTTTCCATTAGATTCTGTACATTATTTATACATGAAGAGTAACCCTAACTCTTCTCTTTTATCCTGCGTTTTCCTATGAGTCATTTTCCTCTCACACATCTATCAATAAGAAAATTAAAAAAATAAAAAAGAAAAGAAAAATAATAATCAGAAAATAAAAGAAAAGAAAAGAAATATAAATATTGACTTAGCCGTTTTGCCAAGTCATGACATAGTAAGTCCAAAAGAAAAAGAAAAGAAAAGAAATATAAATAATGACTTAGCTGTTTTACCAAGTCATGATACTACCTCTCTCTTAAGTTTCCTTATCCTGAGGATTTCTACAACTCGTAATATGGGTCAACCATGTTGTCTATTTCTTCCTTATCTTCTTCTGTCTATTCTCTGATTTCTGAGTTCTTTTGCTTAATTTCTTCTTCCTCTTTGATTGTTTCCAAAGTTTGTCTTTTTCTACCTTTCTATTGCTTCCAATTTCATTCTAACCTTCCCCAATATTCTTTAACCACCCAAATAGTTTCTTTACCATATACCTTTCTGGTAGTTCTTTTCTTCTAAATGTTCCCTCTTTTCTTTCTTGTCTCCTTATATCTTTTATATCTTGCCAATATTTCTTTTCAAATTCCTTGATTGTCTCCTTGGCATTCTCCAAGTTTTTTTTTCCCTTTCAAGTGTCTGATTCTACTGTGAATTCTTTCTATCTTACTAAGTATTTGTTCTTTCCTCTTATCTGTCACTTATTCAAGATCCTCCCAGCTTTCCAATCTTCTTCTCCTTCTATAATTACTGAAGCTGGTTGCTCCTTTCTCTGTCCCTCCACCTACCTTATATATTTTTGTATTCTACTAACATTTACTACTGGATGTATTCTTACTGTACTAGGCAATTCCAGTTTTACTGCATTCAATGACACTATTTTCTTTACTTTGTAAAGACCCACAAACCTTTTCGCCAACTTCTCTGTTCTTTTTCTAACCATCTAATATTTCAGATCCTTAGTACTTAACATTACTAAGTCTTCTACTTTATATTTGTCAACTTCTATCCTCTTCCTATTAGCATATTTCTTCATTTCTTCCTATGCCTTTCCTAGTGCCACTTTTACTTCTTCCTGTATTTCCTTTATATTGATTACAAATTTCTCTGCCCCTTCATATTTTTCCTTCATTTTCATTTTGAACACTATCCTAGGATCTTGTCTATAATTTGCCTTAAAAGATAATGTTTTGTACTTGAGTATGCTTTATTTTTGTATGTAAACTCTACTGTTCCTAACCAATCAGGCCACTGTTCTTGCCTACAGTCAATAAACATCCTTAAGTATTGTTTTAGCTCCTGGTTAACCCTCTCTGTTCACCCATCTATTTGAGAGTGGAATGCTATTGACATTTTGCTCTTGATCTCCAATATCTGGTTCAACTTTTGCATCAATCCTGTTGCAAACTGTAATCCCTTGTTTAATATGATACTTTCAAGTAGACCATGCAATTTTCACACATTATCTCTGAACAACTTGGCTAACCCTTCTGCTAATGTTTTCTCTATATTTGGTATAAAGTAGACTATTTTTGTCAGCCTGTCCACTACTATTAAGATAAAGTTGTATCCCTGAGCTAAAGGCAACTTTGTAATGAAATTAGCTAATATATATATATACTATATATACATCTCAGTGCTATTTGTCCATGTTATTTTTACAAGTGTCCAATATTCATTGGTTCAATTCCAGTTCATGTAATCTTTCTGAGTTATGGTTGAGATGACTCATGACAATTACTACTTGTATATATATAGTGTACAAAATCTAATGAAAACTCCATTGAGTTCTCCTTGTCAACTCAGATAAGGAGTAGGATTAAGCCATCATGGCTAAGCCTTACACTATCCCAGCTGCCAAAAGAATATCTGACATGTCATGATTCCAACTATACTCTATTGTCATCTATCAAGACCTTAGAACCTTTTTCAACAAGGATCCTAGAAATTCCATAACCTTTTGGGACTGTTCTAGTGACAATGAATGGTTCCCTTATTATTTAGTTGACAAAGAGTCCAAAACTTCCAAATTCCATTTGGTCCTACCTAGCAAAACATCCCAGGACTATAGTAGAAAGGATGAATGCAACTTAATTATCCAAAAGTGGCAAATGTATTTCCAAGCATCCAACTTTAAAGGAAAAAACTTCCTCAACCTCAATGATAGTAAACCTATACAACCCTCTTACTCTAAAGGAGGAGCATGGCTTAAATACTTTAGCCTTTCCAATTCACTATGTGCATGGGTCACAAGCAACCTGATAGACAGCACTGCTCACTGTTATACAGACTGTTGTTGGAAGGAACAAAGTAACAGATTGAAAGCATAGGTATGTCTTTGAAACTTAAGAGGTACTAAGACCAAATAGAAATGACTGGTCTTAGGGCTTACACAATAAACACTTTATGTACAATACAAGTGTATAACAATTTACCTAAGAATAAACATATTTTAGGTATTTCTGCATATGTCTCTTATTCTGGAACATAATGAGACAAGAGAAAGATGAATAACAAGAATGAAGATGATGTTCAGAGAATGTTATTTGGAATGCTAGAAATAGAGGAGGAGTAATGACAAAAGGTAAAGAATAAACTTCATTACTCCCACTCATTATTGAGACATTAATCTGATGATAAAGCTCTAAAAAAAACTTCTGAATTCAGTTTGAAATTTTGAATATATTTTGTGAAATTTGCCAGGGACTTGTAAAGAAATTTCTTGAACAATATAGCCTGGCTGCCTATGCTCTTTTTCCCTTTAGGTAAGCCATTGATGAACTCAAAGAATTGCAGTTTATGTAATTGCATAAGAATTGTACTGCCAACTCCCACTACTTTGAGTGTGGAGAGTAGCTTACCTTATGGTGAGCTTCAGATTTGTTTGCTTTGGCTATTAAGGCAGCATTGACAGTGTCTGTAGTAATATTGTTGACCATAGAGAGCACTGTCATGCCATACAAATCTTTAGGCAAAGTAGGTGACAATTTACACCTTAATACAGAATAACTGGCTCAAGAGAAGAGCTTGGCTCTCCTAGAGATATTTCTTTAGATACCCAGTTATGAACTCAAGCATCTAGCTTGAGTAGCAGGGTAGTGGCTATAACCACTGCTACATATACCTCATAGATGCTTGCCCAGGTGTCCTGTATCGGATTTCCTATGGATTTCTCTTCTAGAAGTGCTCTCAAGGGCAGAGGTGAACTTAGACAAGTTAATGCGATCCAAGCAATGTCATATCTTAGTGGCCAGCAGCATTATTCATAGAAGAGTTACAATCAGAGCTGAGCCATCAGTGATGATGGCTAATTATAGCAAGATCAAGAGAATTGAGCCAACGTGGAGTTGTATCAGAATGGCAGTAGAAGAAAACTGGAATCTGGAAGATAGGATGTAGAGAAGCTAGGAAAAAGAACAAAGAAACTAAGGAGCAAGGTAGCAGGGAGGCTAGATAAAGATAATGCACTTAAGAGCAAAATGACTCAAGATCGCCGTCTTTGTCTATAGCCCAGCAAGAGGCTTGAGACCTGGCCATCGTGCAAGGGAGGGTTCCTGGAGTAGGACTAGAAGAATAGGGAGCGGTCACTCAGTACTCGGAAGGAGCGCTGTCTCATCATTGCGGCCTTACTATGTTTGAGAAACTCAGAGGTTTTCTTTGTCTTATTTTCTTTGTTGTCTCTTTGCTTTGTAATCATAATAAAATACTCTAGGACACGGAGGGGAACTCAAGCAATCATACCCCCATTATCATTCCTCTCTGTTGCTCTAGAGCTTAATGGCTATCTTGAGTGACTAAGTTTCCTATTTTCTAAGTGTTCTATTTTACCTTCTAAAAAAAACCCACAAAACCTCTCCCTTGACAGGAGTTTGAGCCCTAATGGACTTGGGCATTTGCTTACACTAGGAGTTAATAGCTTGCTATGTATTATTGGAGTTGGCTTTCAGTTGTATGGTCAGCTGAAGAAGAGCCCACACAACAGCACAGGAGTTCTAGGTAGTTCTGCTGTATTGACAGCGAGCCAGACTACTAGACTAGGTAAGGGTAGTAGTGTCACAACACAAGACAAATGCGTGTCTTAGAGATCCCAATACAGTAAGACCTACCTCAAGTGGATTCATAGAAATTCATTATTATTATTATTTATTTTGGTTATTTGAGTTCCCCCTCTTATTCCACCTTTTGCTTAAGCTCTTTTTCATATTTGATCATCTCCCCAGTATCTACTTGTTAGTGCACAATTGTAAGATATCTCAAGGACTATTCGTATTCCCATTTGTTATCACTCTTGTTCAGTGATCAATTCCCTTTGATCCCCATCAGCGCAAGATAGTTCTGTAATTTTCAGTCACAGTTAGAGTGTTTTGGAAGGAAAGGAAAGAAGTTTTCAGAGGGTACAATAGCCGAAGAGAGAGCAGAGTCCTTGGAAATGTCCGAAAGAAGGGTGATGACTAATAAAGGGGAATTTTTGATGGTGGCAGGAATGTTATGAATATTGAGTGGGACTACAATTATTATCAGCCATAGTCTGATAATGAATGGTTGGTAGACGAGATGTTAGCAATACTAGACAAGGATATTACTATACAGTAATGCATTGAATGTCTAAGGACTCTAAGAGATAATGGACTCATAGAACAAATAGGACTCTTTGGAGAAATCTTGGACTATCCTCTTTCTATTTTTGACTTGTACTAAATGGGACAGCATTGGACTAACCTATTATTAGACATTGACTTGACTTGTTACCTTCATTGCTTCTATCACTGATTTATCACTTAACTAGTTACCCATAGTTACAACTAGTGTTACCACATTGTAACAAGTCACAATACCTAGTTAGAATAAATATAGACCAAAAAGAGAAGGGAACAGCAAGTTTTCTCTTTCTGTATTCTCTCTGTAAAATCTTACTCTGAGAAATTAGTACTCTTACTTGTCTTAGGACAATCTCAAGGGTGCTACTCAAAGTCTTGTTGACATCTCTCCTCTGATATAACTTCACTGGAAACCTTAACTGGATCCTTTAACAAGGAGTGTTGTCATGCCAAACAGTTATTTAGGCAATAAAAGTGATATTTTTCACCATAATAATGAGAATAACCAGCTTGAGAGATGAGTTCGGCCCCTCAGAGATATCATTAGATGCTTAGTCATGAACTCAAGCATACCACTTGAGTAGCAGAGTAGTAGCTATGACCACTACTACAGAGACCTCATAAACATTGTCCAGAGAATTTCATAATAGATTTATAACAGAACTCTCCTCTAGAGTGCTCTCAAGAGCAAAAAGGACCTTCAAAGATGTTTTCTATAAGGATGATGTCATATCTTGGTGACAGTGACTTATTTATAACATCTAGGTTACCATTAGAGCAGGGCTATCACCGCTAATAGCTAATTATAGCAAGAACTAGCAAGACAAGTCCTCTTGAGAATTGCATCGCAAACCTAACAGAAGAAGACTAAGGCTTGAAGATGTAATGAGGTATAGAGGAGTAGTAGAAGGACTAGAGAGGTCAGGCAGAGAGGTCAAATAAAGAGATAGAAGAAAAGGTATTTGATAAAGATAATATGCTCAAGAGCAAGATGACTTGAGATTGCTGCCTCTTTCTATGACCCATCAAAAGGCTTGAGAGCCATCTATTGTTTAGAGAAAAACCCCAGGAGTAGGATTAGAGGAGTGGGGAGTGGTAGCCAAGTAATTGGGAGAGGTGCTGTCTCATCATTTCACTCTTACTATCTTTGGGAATTTGGAATTTTTCTTTGTTTCTTTTTTTTTGTTGTATCATTGCTTTGTAATCCTAATAAAATACTCTAGGGCACAGAAGGGACAAAAATACTCTTTCTTCCATCGTCTCTCCCTCTGTTACTCTAGAGCTTAAAGGCTATCTGAGTAATTTGAGGTTTTTCTTTTGTGTCTGCTTTATGAAAACTCTATAAAACTTCTCTTGAAGGGAGACTCAAGCCTCAACAGACCTAGGCATTTACTTATGCTAGGAGCTAACCACTTACTATGTGTCATTGGAGTTGGCTTCCAGTTGTATGGTCAGCTGAAGAAGAGCTCATACAATGGCATAGGAGTTCTAGGTAGTATTGCTATATCGACAGCAAGCTAGGCTACTAGACTAGGTAAGGGCAGTAGTGTCACAGTGTGAGATGAACATGTGCCTTAGGGATCCTATTACAGTAAGGGTTCACTCAAGTAGATACTAAAAACTTTTCTTTTCTTCTTAGGTTTCTATTTAATATTTTTTGGTTATTCTTTGGACATTCTACCTTCAGTAAGCTCTCTATTATTTGATTTATCTCCCCAGTGCCTACTTGTTTAGTGCACAATTGTAAAGCAGTTTGGAGATTCTACCTCTCTAATCTTGCTTTTATCTTTGTTTTATAATTGAACCTTTTGATTCCCATCAGCGTGAAGATATCAAGTGTTAGATATAGGCCTCAAGTTGAAATACATATTCAACTGTAAGGTCTAGAGTCTTAACAAGGAATGTCAATTGGAGAACTAGTAATATTGTTTGTCAGTATATCATTGACTGATTGACTAATATCTTTTTTGCTGACTTCTAGATTTTTCATATATTTATGATGCTTAGGATCAATAGTGTAAAGATTTGGATGTCCCATACAATGGTATTGATAGCACTGGAGGCACATATTGCCTGAATTTTTGGCGAGGTGAGTAATGTTGCTAGCCAAGGGCACACACTAAATATAATAAAGAACACCAGCTGAATTTGTCAAAGAAGCTCAGAAGAGCTCTTCACCATCCTTCAAAAGCACCAGGCTATTATCAAGACTTCTAACAGACACTCCTTGACAATGCAGGGTACCAAGACTGATAAGATTTGCACCAAGGTAAGAAATGTGAAGGACATCATAGAATATGATGCTGAGATGGCCATTTGGGAGCAAAGCAGTGAAATTGATAGATCCACAATGTAAGAAAGCTAAACTCCAAGCCAGAATAAAGCCAACTGCTCTTTGTTTAGCAATTGACAAAGAGAACTCGATAGAGTTCCTGTTAGATTTTCTACACTACTTATACAACTACTACATGGTCTGTGCACTATCTTCCCATGCATATCATGTGACTGATCATGTGACATCATTGTGATGTAACACTTTCCCACACTCTCTTCTATGTAGTAAGTCCAAGATAAAAGAAAAAGAAAAGAAAAGAAAAGAAATATAAATAATGACTTAGCTATTTTGCCAAGTCATAGCACATGACCTATCACAGGAACTCAATTGTGCCTACTGACAGTTACAAATTTGTTCAAGGACTTCATATAATTTGTGAAAGATTTATGGCATATGAACATATAGAAAGTGGCACTACAGTTAAGAAGAACTTTTGTGCTCAAAATGGTGTTGGACGACACCATGAGCATCTAGCCAACTTTGCGTTCTCCTAAAGATATTGAGTGTTCAACAGCAAGGTTTGCAGAACCTTCAGAACGGTAAGAATTATTTCTTCTGAAAGGTTTAGAATGGCACTCAGGGGCCCAATGACCCTCTTTGCCACAGATATGGCATTTGGTGCCAGAAGGACGAATTGGAGGTTTGTCATTTGATTGACCTCTCCAAGGTCTCTTTTCAGAGTGAGTAAAAGACAATGATGACTTGGTAAATAGGACCATTTGCTCAGATTTGAGCATATTCTCCTTTTCATTGGTGAGACAATCACATTTGGAGTAGTCATGTACAGAAATGAGTTCAGCAGAAAGAATATTGAGAGTAAGTCCCTTTTCCTTGTCAAGAAGATTGTGCCTAATGATATCCCAGATATTAGTATAGAAAAGGGAGTGAAGAATTGCATGGACAACAAGGATGTCATCTAGCTTGTGACCAGCCTCAATGATATGATATTTGAGATTCAAGAATAACCCAATATGGTCTGACATTGAGGTACGTTTGTCCCATTTCTTTAGATAAAGCTCTTGAAAATAATAGTGAATATTAGTGTCCTGCCTTTGAGTAATGTGGAGTTGACAAAGATGGTCCCATATCTCTTTTGATGAAGTAGCAGATTGGATGTGCTCACGCTGTCCAAATTCAATAGCCCCTTGTATTAGGCCCATAGCAGCCAGATCAGATTCAAGTCACTGAATATGCATGTTCTGTAAGCAGATCCACTTCTTGTAGTTATCAGAGCTAAAGAGCAATGGTTTATTTGTTGTAACATTGACAGGAGGATTAGCAGAGGGTTTAGGAGGAGAAGGTTGTTGGCCATCAATGACAAGCCAGAGGAGTCGAGCCTGAAGAGCAGACATCATATTGTCAGCCCAGGCATAGTAATTATTTCTGTTTAATTTGGGAAAGGTGAGTATTGAAGATATTTTGCCAATGGGTACCATAACCTAACAGATTGAAAGCACAGGTATGTCTTTGAAACTTAAGAGGTACTAAGACCAGATAGAAATGACTAGTCTTAGGGCTTACATGATGAACACTTTATGTACAATACAAGTGTACAACTATTTACCTAAGAATAAACATGTTTCAGGTATTTCTGCATATGTCTCTCATTCTGGAACATAATGAGACAAGAGAAAGATGAATAACAAGAATGAAGATGACATTCAGAGAATGTCATTTGGAATGCTAGAAATAGAGGAGAAGTAATGACAAAAGGTAAAGAATAAACTTTGTCACAAAGTAACCTGATAGACAACACTGCTCACTGTCACACAGACCATTGTAGGCAGGGAGCATAGCAGACTGACTTTAACACAAACTTAAATAACACAGAATTAGTAGAGGGTTCAAGATGGGCCAGAGGCCCAGATGAAAACCTCATAAACACTACCAGGCTGGAATGGAATTGGTAGTCACTTTTCTACCTCCCGCTTCTGGTGTCCCACCTTGAGCTCTTATTAGGTGAGTCAGACAGTGTACACCTATGCTATGTTCGCTGGCCCTATTTGAACAGATTCAAGGTACTCCAACTTCATCTCAAGGACCAGTTTCCATCAAATCATCCTTAGCCATAGTCACCAGTCTGGAGACAAGATCAGCTTCTGATCAAATCAAGTCCGACGAACTCCTCTCTCTCTCGCATTGTTTGTGCAATTATTCACTGACATTGTAACAACCTTGTCGCATGTCTATGTCATCCCATCATCCATGTATAATACTTGACTCATCTCTCATCAAGGCAAGAGGAGGTAACCGAGGTGCATCATCACCCAAAATCTGATCAAGAGGCAACGAACCACCAGATACAACTAGCGACAAATCACAAGACCGCTGCACCGAAGTTCCCGCACATTCATCAAAACCACCAGACGTTGGTTCCCTCTGTGACTGAATCACATTCCCAAAGTTCCACAGCGGGATAGAAAGACCATCTATGATTGACACAAAGAAAAAGAGCAAATGAGAACGTTCCGCGGATGCCAAGGAAGCGCACTCACGAACAACGATGGACACAAGGACAATGAACCCCACAACAGGCTGAAGAGCCATCGCAAGGACATCTTCCTGCGTTTGAGGGGGATCTCGTGGTCCAGGTAGGCGATGCAAAGCAAGTGCCGATACAAATATAGCACTAACACCCATCTATCAAAATCATCAGTTGATCTACATCATCCAAGCACAATCCACATCAACATTCACCGGTCCTAAGAACCACCATAAAACCATCTCGGACAAAAACAACAAAGAGTCGACGCACCGAAATGGCCACAAAACAACGCCTCCTTCCAATTCGAAATCTCAGGAATCCACTTGTACAACATCAACACAGCCGGAATACGACGCAAAAACAGGATCCCAATGCACAACACCACCAATCTCCAGGGAGTGATGCCCAGTTCAGGCATACTAAAACCATCCCACGGAAGCCAAGCACCAATGTAGAAAAAACAAGCACAGCTGAGGATATACCCAACGACCGCATTGAAGGATTCACCCTCAATCTGAGTCTGGAATTCGCCATCCTGAGCGATGACATGGCCTGACATTTTGGAAACGTGATTAACACGATCATAGGAGATCAGGAGGAGAAGTACCAGCGAAGAACACGGCCAAAAGGTCATCACTCCCAATGGTTTTGACCACACCCATGGTAAAGACAGCCAGGGCAAAACATTGCGCCACATAAGAGTCGTGATCGAGGTATCCTCTCTTGTGCGAAAACTTCATAACATGTGAAGAAAGAAAGCCTAAAAACGCCATGTAAACATCCGAACATCCATTTGACGAAAAAATCCAGTTTTCACCGATGATGATCCCAATGACAATGCCTAGAATGACCTGGTCTTGCAGTTCATGAGCCACAACTTTCATCCAAGAACAAAAACAGGACATACAAAGCCACCCAATGAGGATCCAGTCTCGTATATCTCTCCCTCGGTTTGGTTCCGTCGTCAGATAGAGGGCGATACTGATAAAGGGGTACGCAAGGCTATCATTTGAAGC